>Ga0102938_10000186_pt1 | contig 42690 bp, 39 predicted proteins | sample SalPonR2_B_D2_MG_FD_84516 | JGI IMG/M metagenome (GOLD analysis project Ga0102938, IMG submission 84516) | Salt pond soil microbial communities from South San Francisco under conditions of wetland restoration - Salt Pond MetaG R2_B_D2_MG | ecosystem: Environmental > Aquatic > Marine >...
ACAATGACTTTGGGAAATGCACAAGGGACAATTGTTGGAGTTTGTAAAGATTTTAATTTTAATACATTGCATCATAAAATTGATCCTTTGACTCTTCAGCTGAATAAAAATTATTGCAGAATAGCTTATGCAAGAATTAAAGAAGGTAGAGCAGAAGAAGCTTTAAATTATATTAAGGGTGTATGGTCAGATATTGAACCTAAGCATATTATGAATTATGATTTTGTTGATCAGAGGCTTAATCAATTATACAGGTCAGAACAAGGAGTTTCAAAACTTTTTAAATACTTTACAATTTTGGCTATCCTGATAAGTTGTTTGGGGTTGTTGGGGCTGTCTTCTTTTATGACCGAACAAAGACAAAAGGAAATAGGAATAAGAAAGGTTATGGGTTCGAAAGTTAGCCAGCTGGTTATTCTTTTAACAAGAGAATTTACGAGATGGGTACTTCTTGCCGGATTGGTGGGATTACCTTTAGGTTATTTTGCTATTAGAAAATGGCTTCAGGGTTTCCATTACCGAACAGACATTGAGGTTTATTTTTTCTTAGTATCAATAGGACTGGCTTTGCTTATATCTATTCTGACAGTTAGCATACAAACATACAGGGCATCTCTGAGAAATCCTGTAGATACACTTCGTGATGAATAAAACAGGGAATAAATTAAGTAAACGATTTGGTAGTAATAAAGAAAAGTAAAAGACATTTAAGATAGAATGTCTTTTACTTTTCTTTATTGGTTCTTTTATTTTCTTGAAAATGAGTCGCTAACACTAAGACTTTTTCGCCCCTTAGCTCTTTTCCTGGCTAATACTTTTCTGCCGTTTTTAGTCTTCATTCTTTCTCTAAAACCGTGTTTATTCTTTCGTTTTCTGTTCGATGGCTGAAATGTCCTTTTCATCACTTAATTATTTAAAATTGATCAACTTTTTATTCAGGTTTGCAAAAGTAATGTTTTTTTTAGAGTTCCAAAAAGTTATTGAAAGTTTTTTTGTCTCATTTGACGTAAAGGCTCTTTTTTGAATAATTCAGATCAGTATTTAAAAGGGAGATATATTATTTTTTTTGTTTCAAAAAAATCTTCCTTAAAAAAATCGCCTATATAATAAGTCTTTATTTTTGTTTTGTAGTTTTTTAGTTCTTCTTCAAATGAGCCTCCCTTTAAGTAGAAAATTCCATTTTTAAGATTGTTGTTATGTTCTTTATGAATGTTATCTTTTACCCATTCAACAAACCTGTAAAACCTGGTTACAGCTCTACCCAGCACAAAGTCGTATTTCCCTTTATGGTTTTCAACTCTTTCGTGCAGGATTTTAATATTTTCTATTTCATATTTCTGGCTTATTTCGTTAATTACTTTCAGCTTTTTTTGAGTTGAGTCCATTAAGTAGAATTTGCTTTCAGGGAACATAACAGCAAGAGGTATTCCCGGGAAACCACCACCTGTGCCTACATCAAGTATGTGAGTTCCTGGCTTGAAACTTATGATTTTTGCTATAGATAAAGCATGCAAGACATGATGTTTGTAGAAATTTTGAAAGTCTTTTCTTGAAATCACATTAATTTTGTTGTTCCAGCTATTATATTCGTCATATAAATTTTTGAAGATATCTACTTGCCACTTCTCCAGGTTGGGGAAGTATTTTTTTATAAGTTCCATTAAAATCTACTTTAAATGCTGATCTTTATTCTTTAAAATATTGAATAGCAATTCACGGGCTCTGAATAACTGTGCTTTTACTGTGCCCAGGGGCAGGTCCAACTCTTTAGCTATCTCTTCGTATGAGTATTCTTTAAAATATCGTAGTTCTATAAGATTTCTATAGCGGGGTTTTAATTTGTTTACCACACTTCTCATCAATGAAACTTTCTGATTTTTTATCATTCCTTCTTCCGGGTCAAGTGTTGTTGCCTGTAGTGGCGGGGGAGCCATATCATGTTCTTCCTCTGCCTGGTCTATAGAAATTACATTAGCCTTTTTTTTCCTTATAAAATCGATACAGTTGTTGGTTGCAATTTTAAACAGCCAGGTACTAAAAGCATAATTTGGCGTGTACTGATCGATGTTTTTAAAGGCTTTGCCAAATGCTTCAATTGTCAGATCCTCGGCATCATTTTTATTGTTTACCATTTTCAGAAGCATATAATAGATGGCATCTTTATATCTGTCCATCAATTCAGCATAGGCTTTCTCATCGCCATTGATTGCCAATTTGACCAACTTAAAGTCATGTTTTGCTTTTGTTGATAAGTTGGGGTTTACGTCCATCGATTATTGTTTCTAGAAATTTTATTTGCAACTATGACTATAAAATTAAAAAAAGGAATAAATATATCATAAAAAATGGCTGGTATTACAATATATTTTTCTTTAAATTTTTTTGCCATATTCCCTGTAATAATCATTTGAGAAGCCATTTTAAAGGCAAATATGGATAAAATATAGATGTAAAAATATGGAAAAAAGATTAGCGAAAAAACAAATGATGCATAAAAAAGCAGCCGGCTGAATATTTCCACACCCAACCTGAACTTAGAGCCTCCTTTATAAAATTTCGAGGTGGAAAGATGTCTCTTTTTTTGTTTAAACCAGGCCGAAAGAGTTTCTTTGGGTTGTGATAATGTCATTGAATCTGCACTCATACATACTTCTGTATTCTTTTTGTTGGCTGTTTGATTGATGAAGAGATCATCATCCCCGGAATCTATGTTATAGTGACCTGAAAACCCTTTGTTTTCATAAAAAAGCGATTTTTTGTATGCCATATTTCTGCCGACACCCATATAAGGGAAGCCTGCCAAAGCATATGAGAAATATTGCAAAGCAATACTTAGCGTATCATATCTGATAATATTATTCAGCAGAGTAGGTTTTGTATAATAGCCACCATACCCCAATATTATTTTTACTTCAGGAGTAATTTTTTCAGAAATTCTTTTTAACCATTTATTAGAGCTGGGCTTGCAATCTGCATCCGTAAAAACCAGCCACTCACTTTTTGCTGCTTTTATTCCAATGGTAACAGCCAGTTTTTTCCCATGCGTGAATTTTTCATCCTGTTTTATTTCTGTAGTCCGGAGATGAGAATATTTTTTCTGAAAATTATCAAGGACTGTATTGGTGTCGTCAGAAGAACCATCATTTACAACAATCACTTCAAAATTAGGATAATTCTGCTCAAGAATGGATGGGAGATTTTTTTTTAAGTTTTCTTCTTCATCTTTTGCACAAATAATAACTGATAAGGGAATTTCTTCATCGTTTTTTGGATTATCTTTGTGAAATACAACTCTTATGTAAATACCCAGGTAATATATTATTTGAATTAAAAAGGATAATATAAGAATGATCAGTATAAAATTCAGGGGATTTTCTCTAATGGTCTCTATGATTTGCACAATAAGCTATTATTTAGTGAGTTATAAGTTGTGTTCTGTGTTATGGTAGAGCAATTTTATGAAAGTTTTTTTTTCTAAACAAGAAAAGCATCAGAATATATTTAAAAATAATTTTGAAGGAGTTTCTTTCTTTGATTTTTAAAGAGCAATATGTGGATTTGATCAATTAGGTGATTCTAATCATCTGCTATTGTTTTTAAATAAATATTAAATCAGACAATGAATGTTTATATTTGTCGGATAATTTTTTCAAAATGAATTTCAGGATAGAGCAGGAAAATAAAGGTACAAAGGCAAGGGCAGGCATTTTTGAGACAGATCATGGTTTGGTGAAAACACCGGTTTTTATGCCTGTAGGTACTTTAGGAAGTGTAAAAGGGTTAGGCCAGAAAGAACTTAAGGATGATGTACAATCACAAATGCTTCTTTCGAATACTTACCATTTGTTTTTGAGACCCGGTATAGAAACACTGGAGAAAGCAGGGGGATTACATCGTTTTATTAACTGGAACAGGCCCATGTTGACTGACAGTGGGGGTTACCAGGTTTTTTCACTATCAGAGAACAGAAAGCTTACAGAAAACGGGGCACAGTTCAGATCTCATATCGATGGTTCAAAACATGAATTTACACCCGAAAATGTGATTGATATTCAACGTTCTATTGGTGCGGATATTATGATGAGTTTTGACGAATGTACGCCTTATCCATGCGATTATGATTATGCAAAACATTCTATGCAATTAACTCATAGGTGGCTGGATAGGTGTGTTACACATTATCAATCGACTGAACCAAAATATGGACACAGACAATTTCTTTTTCCTATTGTTCAGGGAAGTGTCTATAAAGATTTGAGGAAACAGTCTGCACAGTATATAAGTGAAAAAGATATGCCTGGTTATGCAATTGGAGGACTATCTGTTGGTGAGCCCGCTGAAATGATGTATGACATGGTTGAGGTAGTGAATGGAATTTTACCTGTTTCAAAACCCAGATATCTTATGGGTGTGGGGACACCGGTAAATATTCTGGAAGCCATTGACAGAGGAGTTGATATGTTCGATTGTGTGATTCCTACAAGAAATGGCAGAAATGGAATGCTTTTCACAAAAGACGGAATTATAAATATAAAAAATAATAAATGGAAAGATGATTTTAGTCCTTTGGAAAAAGATGGTGAAGTTTTTGCTGATACATTATATTCAAAGGGTTATTTGCGTCATCTTGTGATAGCAAAAGAAATACTGGGTGCACAAATAGCCACTATACACAATTTAGGTTTTTATATGTGGTTATTAAGAACGGCAAGGGAACATATTTTAGAAGATACTTTCGTTTCATGGAAAAAGGAAATGATTGAGAAATTGAATACCAGGTTATGAAAAAATTTAATTTAAAAACGCTGGATTTTTATATTATTAAGAAGTTTTTGGGCACATTCTTTTTTGCAATTGCCCTGATAATAAGTATTTCAATTGTTTTTGATCTTTCCGAAAAAATTGATAATTATATTGAAAATGAGGCTCCTGCAAAAGAAGTCTTCAATTATTACCTTAATTTTATTCCCTATTTTGCTAATCTGTTAAGTTCACTTTTTACCTTTATTGCGGTAATTTATTTTACTTCTAAAATGGCTTATAATTCTGAGATTATAGCTATGCTGAGCAGTGGTATTAGTTTTAGAAGGATTTTGGTTCCTTATTTACTTTCAGCTCTTTTTATTGCTACATTGTCCTTTTTGTTAATGTCATATGTAATTCCTCATGCCAATGAACACAGAATTAATTTTAAATATACCTATTTGAAAAAGGCATCTTTCCATACCCAGCGAAACATTCATATGCAAATTGAACCTGGCATTTATATATATATGAAAACATTTCGGCACAATATAAACACAGGATATAAATTTTCTATTGAAGAATTTAAGGATGGAAAGTTAAAGACCAAGTTGTTGGCAGATAAGGCGAAATGGGATAGCACGAGCCGTAAATGGATTCTAAAGGATTATTATTTCAGGGATATTAATGAGGGTAAGGAAGACTTAATTAAATCAGGAGCCAGGAAAGATACCACTATCGCTTTGCAACCTTCCGACTTTAGTGATAACTCTGAAATGGGAGCTACTATGAATATGGGAGAACTGAACAGAACAATCGAGCGGAAAAAGCTTCAGGGTGCAGGCAATCTGGAATCATTTCTTATTGAAAAATACAGACGATTTTCGTATCCGTTTTCCACATTCATTCTTACATTAATCGGAGTTTTCCTTTCTTCCAGGAAAATCAGGGGAGGAATGGGTATGCAAATTGGAATAGGTATTACCCTGAGTTTTGGCTATATTCTTTTTATGCGTTTTGCTACAATGTTTGCTTTAAGTGGAGGAATAGAACCCTGGATTGCCGTTTGGATTCCAAATATTATTTTTACAATAATTGCCTTGTCTTTGTATCGTTTTGCTCCTAAATGATGATTTTTATATATTGCGAAAGAAAGAATTAGACTGCAAACTGAAAAAAAAAATTATAAAAAGATTATAATAATTAGAGATGATTTTGTATTGTTGTAGTTTGATTTTAAAAGCTATATTTGCCATTTTTATTGATTATTAACTAAATTTTACAACTATGTCACTTAAAAGGAAGATTCTTGAACTACAGAAGAAGAGAGAGAAGGTATTAAAAGGTGGAGGTGATAAGGCCATTGAAAAACAAGTGGCTATGGGTAAAATGACCGCCCGTGAGCGAATTGTCACACTACTTGACGAAAATTCATTTCACGAATATGACTTGTTTGTTGAACATGAAGCCAGAGATTTCAACATGGAGAAAAAAGTACTCCATGGTGATGGTGTGATTATTGGGACAGGTACTATTTATGGTGCACCTGTCTGTATCTTTGCACAGGATTTTACAGTTGCCGGAGGTTCTTTGGGGCTGATGCACGCCAGGAAAATTGGTAAAATAATGGATCATGCAATGAAAATGCGGGTACCCTTGATTGGAATTAATGATTCCGGAGGAGCCAGAATTCAGGAGGGAGTAAATTCTTTAGCCGGATATGGAGAAATATTTTACCGAAATACTGTTGCTTCCGGTGTGATCCCACAGATATCAGTGATATTAGGCCCATGTGCAGGGGGAGCTGTTTATTCACCAGCACTTACCGATTTTGTTTTTGTGGTTGAAAAAATCTCTAAAATGTTTATCACAGGACCCGGTGTTATTAAAACTGTTCTGGGTGAAGACATTGGAATGGAAGAACTGGGCGGAGCTAAAGTCCATAGCGAAACTACAGGCAATGCACATTTCTATGCTGAAAGCGAATTAGAATGCTTTAACCAGATTAAAAAATTAGTTTCTTATATTCCGTGGAATAATGCTCAGAAAGCGAAAAGAATGGAGCCTAAGGAACCTTTAACAGATCAATTCCCAATTGGTGAAATTGTTCCGGGTAATCCTAAAGAACCTTATGATATCAGAGATGTTATAAAGGGTGTAACGGATGATTCAGATTTCTTTGAAATACAAGAGAAATGGGCTAAAAACGTTGTGATTGGATTTGGAAGAATTAATGGTGATACTGTTGGATTTGTAGGTAATCAACCACTAATCCTGGCTGGGGTGCTTGATGTTGATTCATCTGATAAAGCGGCAAGGTTTATTCGTTTTTGTAATGCATTTAACATTCCTATTGTTACATTCGTAGATCTTCCTGGTTATTTGCCGGGGGCTGATCAGGAACATGCGGGTGTTATCAGGCACGGAGCAAAAGTATTGTATGCCTATAGTGAAGCTACTGTACCAAAAATTACTTTTATTCTGAGAAAAGCTTATGGTGGAGGTTATATTGCAATGAACTCCAGACACTTGAATGCAGACTTTGTTTTTGCATGGCCCGGTGCTGAAATTGCAGTGATGGGACCTGAAGGAGCTGCAAATATTATCTTTAAAAAAGAAATTCAAAACGCTGATGATCCTGAAAAGATGAGAAAACAAAAAGTGAAAGAGTATAAACAAAAATTTGCAAATCCATACGTTGCTGCTGCAAAAGGTTATGTTGACTCTGTTATTGAGCCGGAAGAAACCAGGAAATTATTGGTTCATGCTCTTGAAGTTTCGAAAAATAAAGTTGATAAAAGACCTAGTAAGAAGCACGGAATACCACCATTTTAAACAAAATTACTATGGAAGAAAGTAAAAAAGACCAAACAGAATCCAAAGATGTTAAGAAAGATGCTAAGTCTAAAGTACGCTTTCGAACATTGAATATAGATAGCACAAAATATAGAACTCAACTAACTGAGAAGTTTAAAAACCGTAAGAAATGGGATGGTGCGAATAAATCAAAAGTTTACTCCGAATTTCCTGGAACGGTTCTCAAAGTTGATGTTTCTGAAGGCGATGAAATTAAAAAAGGTGATCGTTTGTATATTTATGAAGCAATGAAGATGAAGAACAGAGCCTATTCACCAATAGCAGGAACTGTTAAGGAGGTGAAAATTAAAAAAGAAGATATTATAAAGAAAGGCCAGCTTTTATTTATTATTGAATAATTTATCACCTGAAATAAAAAATAAGCCCCGTGAATTAAATTATACGGGGTTTTTTATTTTGCAGTTTTTTTAATCTTTTATCTTTGATTTTTCCAGGATAATTTCATTTTGTTTTTAATGAAATGATTGTTTTTATTACCCATCCTTAAATGTCCTATATCCCTATGTTCTTATCCCTTTTTCTTTTTTTATTTTAAATTTTATATTAAACCAAATTCTTTTTTTCTTTTCACAGAAATTGTTATTTTTAATAAAAATTTCTAAGGGTTAATGAATAACGTGTTAATTATAGAAAAGGATGAAAAACTTTTAAATGATTCTGAACGTTTCCTTTCAAGCCTGGGATATAACATTTATAAAACCTATAATGGAGCTACAGGTGTACAGGTAGCTCTTCAGCATACTCCGGATATCATTTTGTGTGATTCACAACCTGAAGGACTTTCAGGTTATGAGGTTTATGATATGATACAACAGATTAATTCAACCTCAGTAATTCCTTTTATTTTTTTAACAACAAAAAAATCTTATAATGATTTGCGGACTGCTATGAATCTTGGAATCGATGATTACCTGGTAAAACCCTTTGCTTTTGAAGATCTTAAAAGATTGGTAGAAGCCAGGTTAAATAAGCAAAAAAAGATTTTTGAGCAGGCTAATGAAAAGTTTAAATTATTAATTGATCAGGCAACACCTGCATTATTTATTTACCAGAATGAAAAACTACAATACGTAAACAAACGGTTTTGCGATATTCTTGGTTATTCTCAAAAAGAACTTCTCGGAATGAACCTCGTGAACGTGGTTTACAAAGATGATATTCATTTTGTTATTGATAAGATAAACCGATGCTTCAGGGGAGTTCAGTATGAGCTGGATGTGGGATTCCGGGCAATAAAGAAAAATCAGGATATATTTTATGTGCGTTTAACAGGACGAATCGTCACTGTTCAGGGAAAGAAAAACCTGGTGGGATCTCTGTTTCAAGAAGAGAGGGAGAAAAACGTTACTTCAGAAATTGAGAATTCAAACACTTCAATTGAGATTACATCCCGTGAAAAGGAAGTGATCATGAATATATGTAAAGGATTATCGAATAGTGAAATTGCCGAAAAACTGAACCTGAGTAAAAGAACAATAGAAGGACACAGGAACAGACTTCTTAAAAAGACAGGATGCCAGAATTCTGTTTCTCTTGCAATTTACGCTGTAAAATATGGAATTTATCCATTAGATTAGCATATATCTTATGTCAAAAAAAGCCAGCGAAATAAATTATTCGCTGGCTTTTTTTATATCAGAAAATAATAAAAACTGTTATTTTTTCTCAAAGTTTTCAAGCCCCTTCTTTAAATAGCTTATAAATTTGTCAGGGTCCAGTTCATAACCAATTGATTCAGAAATTTTTTCTCCGCTATCATCCAGAATAATATAGTAAGGCTGTGTGTTGGAATTAAACTTGGTAATTTGAATGTCTGCATTCTTCTTACCAATAGTTTTTTTCACTTTGCCATCATATTCAGAAGTAATCCATTCACTTTCCGGGAGTTTTTTCTTATCATCGATATAAAGGGCTATCACCACAAATTCTTCGTTGAGTATTTTTTGAACCCTGTTGTCTGACCATACTTTACCCTGCATTTGTTTACAATTGCTGCATGAGTGGCCTGTAAAGTATAGTAATACGGGTTTGTCAAGCTCTTCTGCACACGCCAAACCTTGTTCATACTCGAAATAACCATCGATGTTATAAGGTAATTCCAAAATGTCTCCGTATTTAGGCTCTTCACACATGGTTTCGGATAACCCTGATTTTGTTGGTGCAGCAGCGGTAATGGTAAATTCTTGTTTGGTTTTTGATGGTAAAATACTTGATAATGGGGTAAGATTGGCTCCGAATAAACCAGGGACCAGATATATTGCAAAAGAGAAAGAAGCAACTGCAAGAAGCATCCTAAGAACCGGTATTCTAGAAATATCATTATCGTTCGGTAATTTAAATTTGCCAAGTAGGTATACCCCAAGTGTTATAAATATTGCAATCCAAATGGATAAAAAGATATCTCTACTTAGTATATTCAAATTATATTCACTCTGACTCTCTATTTTAGCTATGAAATAGAATGAAAATGCCAAAATAATGAAGCCTAAAACTACTTTAACAGTATTCATCCAGCCGCCAGATTTGGGCATGTTTTTAAGTAATCCTGGAAAGATAGCAAGAACAGTAAACGGGATTCCGAACCCCAGGCCAAACCCTAACATTCCAATGGTTGGTTGAATTACCCCTCCACTGGCGGCTTTTACTAATAAGCTACCTACAATGGGTCCTGTACAGGAGAAAGACACGAGAACAAGCGTGAGAGCCATAAAAAAGGATGCCAGGAAACCTCCCTTGTCAACCTGTTGATCTGCTTTGTTGGTTAATTTTGATGGAAGAACAATTTCAAACAGGCCAAAAAAGGAAGCAGCAAAAATCAAAAAGAGTAGGAAAAAGATAATGTTAGTAATCCAGTGAGTACTTATATCTCTTGCAAAATCTGCTCCGGCACTGGTTAAGGAGACTATAACCCCGATACTTGTATATAAAATAACAATGGAAATACCAAAGATTAATGCTTTTATAATACCGGTCATTTTGTTTGATTGACCCTGCATAAAAAAGTTAACAGTCATTGGAATCATTGGATAAACGCAAGGTGTTAAAATACCAATTAAACCCGAACCAAGAGCCATGAGAAATAATCCTATTAAAGATTTTTTTTCCATTGAATCTTTTTCTTCTGTCTCTTTGTCCTTTTCGCTGGTAATATCTTCTGTCTCTCCTCCTGCTATGGATACCTGATTTTTGCTTTTTTGCAGTTCAGGCGTTTTTTCTTCTTCTGAAGATTCCTCTGCAGAGGCAACTTCGCCGCTTTTCCCTTTAACATCAAAATTAAAACCAGGATTAAAATATACACATTTGTCTTCCTGACAAACCTGGTATTCAATGTTTCCTTTAATAGTAAAGGATTTATCGGTGAGTAGTTTTATTTTTTGTTGGAATGTTGCCTGGTTGCTGAAGTATTTAACCTTCATGTTAAAGGTTTCATCATGATCCTCTATAGGTTCAGGGGATTCAGATGTTTCACCAATTAATTCATAATGATCAGAAGGGCTAAACTGAAAATTGGTCCTTATTGGGCCGCCTTCGCCAAAATTTTGTGAATACAGATGCCATTTTCCCTGTATATTGGCATTAAATATAAGAACTGCTTCGTTGTTGCCAGATTTTTCCACTTTATATTCCCAGTCGACCGGATTTTGCGTCATCTGGCCAAAAGACAACACAGTAAATAAAATTAAGATCTGTGTGATGAATATTTTTTTCATGATTGATATTGTTTTTTCGCCACAAAATTAAAATTAAATTGTATAACAACAAATATGAATATATGTTTAAGGGTAAATATGTATAGAAGATAGGCTTAATCTTCTATAAGTTCATTGTTGCGAGTATAAAAATGGTATGCTGTAAAATCGTATGCTTCGGATTTTTTTACTTTAAGGAGTACTTTATATTTAAACATCCATTTCCAGCGTAAGGAAGGGAATCCTTGCTTTATATAACCTGCGATGTAGGGGTGGGTTTTTAAGATAAGCTTTTTGTATCCCAGGTCCTTCTTCAGGAATTTGAGTTTATTTTCAATTTCATCCACAAAGAGAATGGCAGGTTTGATTTTACCGGTGCCACTACAACATGGGCATTGCTCATCTGTTTTGATATTCATTTCTGGTCTGACACGTTGCCTTGTAATTTGCATCAAACCAAATTTTGTAAGCGGAAGAATATTGTGTTTGGTTCTGTCTGCAGCCATCTCTTCCTTCATTCTTTCATAAAGTTGTTGTTTATGTTCATTGGTTTGCATATCAATGAAATCAACAACAATAATTCCTCCTATATCTCTTAATCTTAACTGCCTTGCTATTTCCCTGGCAGCAGCCAGGTTTACTTCGAGGGCATTGGTTTCCTGGTCTTTCCCAAGTTTTGATCTGTTTCCACTATTTACATCAATTACATGAAGGGCCTCTGTATGTTCTATTATTAGGTATGCGCCGTTTTTAAAAGAAACAGTTCGTCCAAACAGAGATTTGATTTGTTTTGATATTCCAAATTGGTCAAATATTGGACTGCCTCCCTCATAGAGTTTTACAATATTCTTTTTTTCAGGAGCTATTGTAGTGATGTATTCTTTTATGTCATGATAAAGAGAAGTCTCATTCACGAAAATTTTTGAAAAAGAAACATTGAGCAAATCCCTTAACAGAGCAGAAGTCCTGTCTAATTCGCTCATCATTAATTTAGGAACCTGGTTGGGATGTAGTTTGGTGAATGCAGCTTCCCATTTTTTAACAAGGCCTCTTAGTTCTTCGTCGAGAACAGCATCTCTTTTGCCCTCAGCTACAGTTCTTATAATAACTCCGTAATTTTTAGGCTTAATACTTTTAATTAGTCGTTTAAGCCTCTTTTTTTCATCGTTTGATTTTATTTTCTGAGAAATAGAGATTTTATCAGAAAAAGGAATTAATACTAAATTTCTTCCGGGAATACTTATCTCTGAACTTAGTCTTGGGCCCTTGGTAGAGATTGGTTCTTTGGTTATCTGAACCACGACTTTTTGTCCATTAGAAAGGACATCGGTAATTTTGCCGTTTTTATCAATATCAGGCTCCAGCTTCATTCTTTGAAGCGCAGGCGCTTTGTTTTTTCTGGAAAAAGAAGATTTTAAGAATTTATTTAACGACCTGAACTGGGGCCCTAAATCTAAATAATGCAAAAACGCATCTCTTGAATATCCTACTTCAATGAATGCGGCGTTCAAACCCGGAATAACTCTTTTAACTTTGCCAAGGTATATATCGCCCACAGCAAATTTTGGATTCCGTTTCTCTTTGTTTAGTTCTACTAACTGCTTTTCTTCGAGTAGAGCAATTAAAATCTCCTTGGAAGTGGCATCAATAACTAGCTCTGAACTCACAATTTGTCTACCTTAATTTTTATCAATTAAAATTTAAACCTAAGAGGCAGGTGTCCTCAAAGGTTTAAATTCTAATGTTTAATAAGAAATTATTTTTTCTTTTTATGCCTGTTTTTTCTCAAGCGCTTTTTGCGCTTATGAGTGGACATTTTATGTCTTTTTCTTTTTTTACCGCTTGGCATAAGCTCTCCTCACTTTTTCAATTTTCTGAAATTGATAACAGTGAATTATTTCACGTTACCTTTTACTTTATTTACAAATTTCTTTGAAGGTCTGAATGCAGGAATGTAATGTTCGGGAATTACAATCGTAGTGTTTTTTGAGATGTTCCTTGCTTTCTTTTCTGCACGCTTTTTAACTATAAAGCTTCCAAAACCTCTCAGGTACACGTTCTGGTTACTTACTAATGATTCCTTTACAGATTCCATGAATGCTTCAACTGTTTTCTGAACAGTTACTTTCTCTATACCAGTTTTTTTAGAAATTTCGTTTACAATATCCGCTTTTGTCATTTTACAAAAATTTTTAATTATCAATGTTTTACAATACAATTTATTTCATCGGATTGCAAATATAAAGTAATTATTTTTATTAAAGAAATAGATTTGGGTTAAATTTGTCAATTATTTAAATTTAAAATACTCTTTATCAATAAAAATGGATTTTGGAAAAACTGTAATTGATTGGTTTTATAAAAATAAAAGAGATATGCCGTGGCGTAAAACCAAAAACCCCTACCTTATTTGGTTATCTGAAATAATTCTTCAACAAACTCGTGTTAATCAAGGTTTGTCTTATTATGAGAATTTTGTACAGGTATTTCCGAATGTTGCCTCTTTAGCCGAAGCTCCTGTTGATAAAGTTCTTAAATTGTGGCAGGGCCTTGGCTATTACTCAAGAGCAAGAAATCTGCATTATTCTGCCAGGCAAATTCATTTTTTCAATAATGACAAGATACCTGATAATTATAAAGACTTATTGAAATTAAAAGGCGTCGGTGAATATACAGCTGCAGCAATAGCTTCGATAGCTTTTAATGAGCCTGTTGCTGTTGCTGATGGTAATGTACAGAGAGTTCTGAGCAGGATATTTTGTATTTCTTCTCCTGTGAATTCCGGGGAAGGGAAAAAAGCATTCAAACAAAAAGCCTGCACATTACTTGATGAAAACAGACCGGGTGATTTCAACCAGGCGCTTATGGAATTTGGCGCATTGCATTGCACTCCCTTAAATCCTTCCTGCATGAATTGTCCTTTTGCAAAAGATTGTTGCGCATTTAGAAGAAATGAGGTAGAAAAATATCCTGTTAAACAGCTAAGGAAGAAAAGAAAGGTAAGATATTTTAATTATCTGCGGATATTATATAATAATTATACATTTCTTCAGAAAAGAACTAAGAATGATATTTGGAATTCATTATATCAGTATCCTCTGATAGAATCTTATAATGAAATGAGCAATAGTGATATAAAAAAAACAAAGGAGTGGAAAAGGTTTTTCCCCGATTATTTTTCTGAAGTTGAAATTATTGATTCCTCAGGCATTTATACTCACAATTTAACTCATCAAAAAATTCTTGCCCGTTTTTTTACAGTAAAGCTGAAATCTCTTGATAAATTTGATGCTTCCGATTTAATCAAAGTTCATAAAGATGAGTTAAATAAATATGCAATTCCAAAATTAATAGATAATTATCATAAAAATATCCAGGTATAAAAAAAAGCATAAATAAATTTGCATCTCATGAAAAATTTGTAATTTTACAATAATTATTAATCTTTTAAATTTTATTTATATGGGTATTAGCAGAGGAGTTAATAAAGTTATTCTTATTGGTAATGTTGGAAAAGATCCAGACATTAAACGTTTAGACAATGGTACTGTAATTGCTAAATTTCCACTTGCCACAAGTGAAGCGTATAAAAATCGTGATAACGAAAAAGTTACGTCTACTGAGTGGCATAACATTGTGTTCTTTCAGGCTCCGGCCGAAATAATAGAAAAATACGTAAAGAAAGGAGATGCATTATATGTGGAAGGACGCATAAGAACCCGTTCATGGGATGATAAAGATGGCAATAAAAAGTATATGACAGAAATTGTTGGTAATAATATTCAAATGCTAGGAGGAGGAGGGAAAAGTGACTCTCAATCTACCTCTCAGGTTCAGGAAAGTACCGGGGCAACTCAGGAAAACATTCCTGATGAAGGGGATGATCTTCCATTCTAGTTAACATTTAAAATTATATCGTATAACTTTGGATACAACAGAACCTTTTTTATTAAGCTCAAGCTTATTATTTAATTTTACCGATCTACATAATCTTAGTACTGAGGCAATTATTTACGGAATAATTGCCTTAGTGCTACTTATTATATTGGCTTTTATTGCAGGAACTGAAGATGCGATATTTGCCATTATACCAGCAAAAATTAAGGAGTTAAAGAGAAATCCCGATAAAAAGAATGAGTTAATTATTAAACTACTGGAGACGCCCCAAAACCTGAAGGCAACTTTCTGGATTCTAAAAAATATTTTGTACATAGGGATATTTATCATTATTGGACTTTTGTTTGGCGGAATTTTGAAGCCTATCTCTTTTACCACATGGCATTTTCTTGTTGGAATAGCAATAATCGTGATTTTTATCTTTCTTTTTAAAGAAGGAATACCACAACTTTTGTTTTCTAAAAGTAAATTTAGCTTTGCAAGGTCAATGGTGAGTATTATTGCTGTTTTCCATAAATTTTTCAGGCCCCTGAGTAATTTTATTGTAAATTCAACTTCCATTATCACCAAAAAACTGCTTAAACGAAGAAAGATTACCCTCGATGAGCTTTCTGAAGCTTTGAATTTATCCTCGCAGGAGATAAAGGGCGATGAAAATATTTTAAAAGGCATCATTAAATTCGGAAATATCGATGCGAAAGAAATTATGAAATCCCGAATTGATGTATTCGCTGTAGATATTAATACTGAATTTAATGATTTACTAGATATTATAATAAATTCGGGGCATTCGAGAATTCCTGTTTATGAAGATAGTTTTGACGATGTGAAAGGTGTTCTATACATTAAAGATCTTTTGCCATTTATGAAGGATGGCAACGATTTTAAATGGCAAGACCTGATCCGTCCGCCTTATTTTGTTCCGGAAACAAAAAAAATTAATGGATTGCTGAAAGAGTTCCAGGCAAACAAAATTCATCTTGCTATTGTTATTGATGAATATGGGGGAACTTATGGAATTGTTACTATGGAAGATATTTTAGAAGAAATTGTAGGGGAAATAACTGATGAATCTGATATTGATGAGGCATACTATTCAAAAATCAATCAGAATACTTACATTTTTGAGGGAAAAACCTTATTGAATGATTTTTATAAGATCCTGAACATTAATGATGATTTTTTTAGTGAAATGAAAGGAGATGCCGACACTATTGCAGGTATTATTCTTGAATTAAAAGGAGAAATCCCAAGGAAACATGAACTTATTACTTATAAAAATTTGACCTTTAAAGTAGAATCTGCCGATAAACGCCGCATTAAAAAAGTTAAAGTAATAATAGATTAAGCCTTATGACTATTCCCAGAAGTTTTTATGTTATTGTGGTTTGTTGTTTAATGCTTTTGGCTTCATGTAAGAAAGATAACCCTACTCCAAAGCCAAGAGGTTATTTCAGAATCGACCTTCCTGAAAAGGATTATACAACATTTTCAGATGGTTGCCCCTATACATTTGAATACCCGAAATATTCAAAAATTTACAGAGATCCATATGGTGACGGACGAAAATGTTGGCTAAATATTAATTTTCCTGATTTTAACGGGAATATTCATATTAGTTATAAAAAAGTGAATAATAATTTAGCTGAATATATTGAAGATTCAAGAGAACTTGCCTATAAACACTCTGTAAAAGCAGAGGCTATTGCAGAAAAGAAGTATGTTAATCAGGGAAATCATGTATATGGTATTCTTTATGATTTAAAAGGAAATGTTGCCTCGCCCTTGCAGTTTTTTATGACTGACAGTACAGATCATTTTTTGAGAGGTTCTTTGTATTTTCGAACTGAACCAAACAAAGATTCGCTGGCACCTGTTTTAGATTTTGTAAGAGAAGATGTTAAACATTTGATTAATACGCTGGAATGGGAATAGATAATGGCCGTAATCATTGATAAAATATTAAATCATACCTGCAGATTAGGCGTTTGGGAAATTGAGGAAAGCTATGAATGGTTGATGTCTCAGTTGAATCTTGAAGATAGTGAGAAAGAGACAGTAGAAGGATTTAAAAACAGGATGAGGAAGTTGGAGTGGTTGAGCGTCAGAGTTTTGATGAATAAAATGACACAGTCTCAACAAAGAATTATCTATAATGGCAATCGAAAACCTTTTTTGAGAGATAAATCTTATAACATAAGTATTTCTCACTCTGATCATTATACAACTGTTTTATTGTCCCCGGATCATCATGTTGGAGTAGATATTGAAAAGATGAAGCCCAAAATCGGGAGAATAGCCTCTAAATTTTTAACAAATGAAGAGTTAAAAAACGTGAAGGAAGATAACGAAACTTATCACCTTTATTTGCATTGGTGTGCCAAAGAGGCACTTTATAAATTATTTGATAAAAAGGATATTTTCTTTAAAGAGAATATATTTATTGAACCTTTTAAACCTACAGAAGAAGGGTTTATTTACGGGAGAGTGAAAACATCACAATTGCAAACCCGGGTTCCTTTGAATTATTTCAGATTGGGAGAATATTCATTGGTTTGGACATATAAATAGTAAATTATGATAATTCAACGCATAAATAACTCAAGCTCTGACAGGAAATTATTTGCCTTGCTTCTGGACCCTGAGAATTATTCTGAACGGGAAGTCGCAAATGTGTCCCAAGAGGCTGACAGAGCTGGGGTTGACTTTATACTTGTAGGTGGAAGTCTTATCAGCAAGTCGGTAGACAGTTTTATTCAGACTATAAAATCTAATTGTCGTATTCCAGTTATAATTTTTCCTGGTAGTGCTATGCAGGTATCACCAGAAGCGGATGGAATCTTTTTTTTGTCTCTGATTTCGGGGAGAAATCCTGATTTTTTAATTGGCAACCATGTAATTACATCAAAAATTTTACAAAAAACAGATCTTGAGATAATTCCTACCGGATATATTTTAGTTAACGGAGGTAAAGGAGTATCATCTGTTGAATATATAAGTAATACAAAACCAATCCCCGAAGACAAGCCCGATATTATTGTATCCACTGCACTTGCCGGACAATACCTTGGTTTAAAAGCTATGTACCTGGAAGGAGGAAGTGGTGCCAGGACAGCAATTTCCGGGGAAGTTATAACGGAAGTAAAAAAAAATATTAATGTGCCATTGATTGTGGGAGGAGGATTAAAAAATAAAGAAGATGTAAATGAGGCTTGTAGGGCAGGAGCTGACATGGTTGTAGTAGGAAATGCTATAGAACAGGATTTCTATAAGTTGCATGAAATGGTGGATTCTGTATCTTTACGTTAAGAAAAATTCATTTTTATACTAATCCGTTAAACTTTTTCGTTATATTTACGTCTATACAGTTACTAATGTTTAACTTAAAAATATTTTAGAAGATGACTGCATCATATTGGGATGAAAAATGGAAACCTGTCTATTTTGAAGGTATTGATCCGAACGAAAAGTATGAAGTATCAAATTACGGCCGGGTAAAAAGTTACAAGGTTAATAAAGATAAAGGTAATATTATTAACGGTGCATCATTAAAAGGATATAAAGTCCTTAATATAAAGCTTGATTCTGGCAAACGAACGACAAAGTATGTTCATAAACTTGTAGCTGAGAATTTTCTTAATAAAGAGAGTGAACTCCAGGAACACGTTATCCATTTGGATTTTGATAAACAGAATAACTATTATAAAAATTTACGATGGGTAACTAAAGAGACAATGTTTGAGCATCAGAAAATTAATCCTAATTATAAACGGGGAACCATAAACTATTCAAAGCTTACGGAAACAGATGTAATCCGTTTGAAAAAGAAGCTAAAAAGAGGCAAGAACAAACTTTATAAATTGGCTAAAGAGTTTGGTATTACACATACGCAACTTAACAGGATTCGTTCAGGAGAAAACTGGGGACATGTTAAAATAGACTAAAGAGGATATTAAAATATTAGTAAAAAGAGAGTGGTGTTTTTCCACTCTTTTTTTAACCACAAAAAAAGGGGCTTCATATTGATAAAGCCCCTTTTTGTAATTTTATTATCTGGCAGGAAATTTTTACATCATTCCTGGCATTCCGCCACCCATTCCTCCTGCTGCAGCAGCTGCATTGGCAGCGGCATTGTCATCATCTTCTTTTTCATCAACAAGTACACATTCTGTAGTTAAGAACATACCTGCGATAGATGAAGCATTTTCAATTGCAATTCTGGCAACTTTTGTAGGATCAATTACTCCGGATTCATTAAGCTTTTGGAATTCTCCAATACGTGCGTTGTATCCGTAGTCATCTTTTCCGTTCTTTACTTCGTTAACAATGATAGACCCTTCAACCCCCGCGTTTTCAGCGATTTGTCTCAGAGGTTCTTCAATTGCTCTTTTGACAATTGCAATACCTGTGGTTTGGTCCTGGTTATCTCCCTCAAGAGATTCCAGTTCTTTAATTGCTCTTATGTAAGCAACACCACCACCAGGAATAATTCCTTCTTCTACTGCAGCTCTTGTTGCACTTAAGGCATCTTCTACACGGTCTTTTTTCTCTTTCATTTCCACTTCACTTGCTGCACCAACATAAAGAACAGCTACACCACCAGCTAATTTAGCCAGGCGTTCCTGCAATTTTTCTTTGTCATAATCAGAAGTGGTATTTTCAATTTGCTTCTTAATCTGTGAAACTCTTGCGTCAATATTCTTTTTATCACCGTTTCCATTAACGATGGTAGTATTTTCTTTATCCAGTGTAATCTTCTCTGCACTACCTAACATATCTAGTGTAGCATTTTCAAGAGTCAGGCCTTTGTCTTCTGTAATGACAGTACCTCCTGTCAGAATGGCAATGTCTTCTAACATCTCTTTTCTTCTGTCACCAAAGCCTGGTGCTTTTACAGCTGCAACTTTTAGAGAACCTCTCATTTTGTTCACAACGAGAGTGGCCAGAGCTTCACCTTCAATATCTTCACCAATTATTAATAATGGCTTACCGCTTTGAGCAGTTGATTCCAGGATTGGCATAAGATCTTTCATTACTGACACCTTTTTGTCTGTGATCAGGATGTAGGGATTGTCGAGTACAGCCTGCATCTTTTCACCGTCAGTAACGAAATAAGGTGAAATATAACCTCTGTCGAATTGCATTCCTTCAACAACATCAACGTGAGTTTCAGTACCTTTTGCTTCTTCAACAGTGATGACACCTTCCTTTTTAACTTTTCCCATTGCCTCTGCGATGAGTCTGCCAATTTCTGAATCGTTGTTGGCGGATATTCGCGCAACCTGTTCTATTTGCTCACTTGATTCACCAATGGTATGAGATTGACTTTGTAAGCTTTCAATTACTTTTTTTACTGCTTTGTCAATTCCTCTTTTCAGATCCATTGGGTTGGCTCCTGCTGTAACGTTCTTAAGACCAACATTTACCATTGATTCAGCCAAAACTGTTGCGGTTGTAGTTCCATCACCTGCATCATCTGCAGTTTTAGAGGCTACCTCTTTAACCATTTGAGCTCCTACGTTCTCATAACTTTCGGAAAGTTCAATTTCTTTTGCTACGGTTACACCATCTTTTGTTACCTGGGGTGCACCATATTTTTTTTCAAGAACAACGTTTCTACCTTTTGGTCCTAAAGTAACTTTTACAGCGTTTGACAATTTATTGATGCCAGCTTTAAGGGCATCTCTCGCTTCAATATCAAATTTTAATTCTTTAGCCATTTTTTTGATTTTTTTATAATTGTTTGTACTTAATTTATTTTTAAATTATTAAACTGATTTATTCAACCATTAAAATATCATCTTCGCGCATAATCAGAAAATCTTTTCCATCCAGGTTGATTTCAGTTCCGGAATATTTACCGTAGATAACAATGTCTCCTTCTTTTACTGTCATTGGTTCATCCTTTTTTCCATTACCTACAGCAACGACTTTGCCTTTTTGTGGTTTTTCTTTAGCGGAATCCGGAATAATGATTCCACTGGAAGTCTTTTCTTCTGCTTCTTGCGGTTCTACCAGAACCCTGTCTTTTAGTGGTTTATGTTTCATTTTTTGGTGTTTTTAAGGTTATACTTATAATTCGTTGGTCGGTATATCATATTTTATGCCAAATAAAAATACGAATTGTTATTATAGAAAAAGGAAGATAATTTTAAGAACACCTCATAAGTGTAATTAACTGTATTTAAGGTATTTGAGTTGTGAAAAAGACTTTGATTATGATCAGAAAGAGTTAATTTTTTTGTTGGAAAGAAAGTGAAGAAAATAAAAAAGGTGTCAGGATAAGTGACATCCTGACACCTTTTTTTTTATATTTTAAGATATTATTCTTCTGGATTTTCTGGTAATTGAGGATTGTTTCCTCCCTGATTTTCACCTTCTTGCTGAACAGGGAAAGAGGGCATTTGTGAGGGATCAATTGCGTTTTCAATTTTATCCTCAATTTTAGATTTGCTACCTTCTGATCCTCTTTTTATTGTCATACTTGCCAGAAGGCTTAGTACTAGAAGGCTTACAGCCAACGTCCATGTGGCTTTTTCAAGAAAATCTGCGGTTTTTCTTACTCCCATTACCTGATTTGATCCTGCAAAGTTTGATGCCAGTCCTCCACCTTTCGAATTTTGAATTAATACGATCAATATCATGAGGACACATACAATTATGATCAATACTGACACTAATAAATACATATCTGCTTTTCTTTTTATTATTGTTTGTTAATTTTATTTTCTAGTTTAGAAATTTGCTCTGCAAAGTAATCATTTTTTTCTGGATATTTCAAACTTAATTTTTTATAAGTTGAAATTGCTTTTTCATAATAACCTTGTTTTATATACAAAGTCGCCAGTTTTTCGCTTATTAAATCGTTTGTTTCTTTTGTGCTTTCAACCGACATATCTTTTTTATTTTTTTCATCTACTTCTGGTGTTTTTATTTCAGGGGTTTCTTTTAAAAATTTATTAATCAGATCATCTTCGCTTGATTCATCTTCAATATCATCCTGGTAATCCTGAATGTTAAAGTATTCGCTTCTGATTTTTTTCTTGCTGATTTTTTCTTTTTTGTCAACTTCGCCTTCTTCCAGTTCAAATTTATCATTTTCTTTTTCATTTTTCTGAACTGTAGTTTTATGATTTTTTTCCGGTTCAATTTTTTTATAATTAACGCCTTTAGAAGGGGATTTATCGAGTATGAAAAAATCTTTACTTCCTGAATCTTTTTTATTTTTTTCATCAGATTCATTCAGTTGTTCTGAAATTGTATGAGAAATTCGGTTTCTCAGTTCTTCTCTTGAATACTCTTTTTCTTTCAGCTGCGCATTTTCATTCTGGATAATTGATTTGTTTTCATCTGCAGCTTTAGGTTCTTTTTGATTTACTGACGTTGATTTTTTTAATTTATTTTCAATGAAATTAATTTTTTTCAGGAGATTGGCTCTGTCTTTAATATATATTGATGTTTTTTCGAGGTATTCTCTGAATCTTGGATCTTCAATGATTTTAAGGTTAACAATAAACAACGCATGAGCTGTTTCAAAGTAGGGATATTTTTTTATTAGAGCGCTTAGCTCTGATAATGAGTATTCATTCAGTTCCTCCGGATGATTTATATATTGTATGATTTCTTTTGCCTGCATGTTGTTTACCAATTAACTACAGCTTTGTTAAAAATGTCCTGAACAATTTTTTCAGTTATTTTTTTCACTAATTCATCTTCAACGTCTGATAAATTTTTTGCTGCATCAAATTCTTCATATTGAGAAAATGAGGTTTCATAATTATTTTCAGGATGTTTGACATTCGTAAAAATAACGTTTACAGTTATTGTTAACCTGGTCATAGAAGCTCTTTCATCTCCACCAACTGCAACAGGTTCTGTGTTATAGTCTGTGATTTCCCCGGAAAGCTCCAGGTCTCCTCTTCTCCCTACTAAAGTTAGTCTGGTTTGGCTTTGAAATTTGTCTTTTAGCTCGTTTGTAAAATAATTTTCAAAATTTGCAGGACCTCTGGGTGCCCGGTTTGGAAAATCATTTATTGTAATGGTTTCTACATCCGGCTCAATATTAGCTCCTCCCATTGAGTATTGAATTGTGCAACGAGTAATCGAAATAAGTATGGTTATAAGTATTAAGTATTTAATTCCAATTTTCATCTGTTTAAATTTTTAATTTTAGCGTTCAGATGTAGCTCGCCATGATCAGAAAAATAAGGAACACAAACTATTTTTGGCTGTTCTATAATCATTTCGGTGTGTGTTAAGTTTTTTATCATGGCTTGGTAGATTTTATCCTAAGTTATATTCTTTTATCTTTCTGTAAAGTGTTCTTTCTGAAATGCCCAGATCTTCAGCAGCATATTTCCTTTTTCCATTGTGTTTTTCCAGTGCCTTCTGGATGAGTTCTATTTCTTTATCCTGCAATGATAATGATTCTTCCACGTACTCTTCAGTATCTTCAATATTTGGATTGTCAATAATTTCCTTTTGGGATTCAGGCTTTTCTTGTATATTATCAATTGTATTTGCAGTGTCTTCATTTAAAGTTTTCATTAACTGCTGGTTGTCTTTTTGCACCTGGTCAACATCGGCTCCTTTATGTATGATGTCATTTACCAGCTTTTTTAAATTATTCATATCATTTTTCATATCGAAAAGGATTTTATACAAGATTTCCCTTTCGGAAGAAAATGTTTCTTCATCCACTGTATTTTTTTTATAGAGAGCAGGAAGTTTTTCTTTTTGATAATCAGGGATGTATTTTTTTAATGTTTCTTCATCAATGGTCCTGTTTTGTTCTATAACAGATAGCTGCTCAGTTATATTCTTTAATTGTCTGACATTACCCGGCCAGTGAAAGCTCATTAATACTTCTTTTGCATCTTCTGTGAGCTTAATTGGCGGCATTCTGTAATGTTCAGCAAAATCTGTAGCAAACTTTGAAAAAAGCAGAAGAATATCATCTCCTCTTTCTCTGAGAGGGGGGATTATTATTGGTACAGTATTAAGCCTGTAATATAAATCTTCTCTGAATTTATTTTCATCAATACTTTTCAGAAGATCAACATTTGAGGCTGCGATTACCCGGACATCAGTTTTCAGCACATTGGAAGAACCCACTTTAAAAAATTCTCCGGTTTCCAAAACCCGAAGTAATCTAACTTGTGTAAAAAGTGGCAATTCAGAAACTTCATCCAAAAAGATTGTTCCTTTGTGAGCCACTTCAAAGTAACCTTTCCTGCTTTCATGAGCCCCTGTAAAGGAACCTTTTTCATGTCCAAATAACTCAGAATCTATTGTTCCTTCTGGTATAGCTCCACAGTTAACCGGAATATATTTTCCATGTTTTCTTGAGCTGAATTGATGTATTATTTGAGGGAATGCTTCTTTTCCTGTACCGCTTTCTCCTGTAATAAGTACAGAAAGATCGGTTGGCGCCACTTGTTTTGCTGTGTCAATGGCACGGTTCAGCTGTGTGGAATTCCCTATTATCCCAAATCTTCTCTTGATTCCCTGAATATCCATTTATTAATAAATTTTTTTACACTTTTTGTTTATTGAACAGAATCCTGACAAAATTACAATTTTCTTTTCATTTTTTTTAATTTTAACCACCTTTTATTAAACGATTTAAAAGCTTATATATTTTACTGACAATTAGTCACTAGCTTGTTTTTATAAATATTTCTTTATGTTTGTTTTAAAAATAGTACTATGAATTTTATTGGAATTGTTCCCGCCCGGTATGCTTCATTCAGGTTTCCTGGAAAGCCTCTTGCAGAAATACAAGGGAAGAAGATGATAGAAAGGGTTTATGAACAGGCAGGTAAAGTATTGGAGCATCTTTGGGTTGCTACCGATGACAAAAGAATTGCCGATGAGGTGAGCAGATTCGGTGGAAAAGTTGTGATGACCAGTAAAGAGCATGCAAGTGGTACAGACAGGGTTGCCGAGGCGATTGACATTATTCAGCAAAAAACGGGGCTTCAATTTGACATTGTTGTTAATATTCAGGGTGATGAGCCATTTATTCAGCCGGGGCAGATCGAGGAATTAACTAGTTGCTTTGATGATCAGGATGTTGATATTGCAACACTGGTTAAATTAATAGAAAAAAATGATGAAATATTTAACCCTAATATCCCAAAGGTTATTTTGAACCAGAACAATGAGGCTTTGTATTTTAGTCGTTCTCCTGTTCCCTATATCCGGAATGTGCATAAAGAAAACTGGCATACTTGTCACAATTTTAAAAAACATCTGGGGATGTATGCCTATAGGACCCAGGTATTAGAAGCCATAACAAAAATTAAGCCCTCTCCGCTGGAGAAGGCTGAATCCTTAGAACAAAATCGTTGGCTTGAATGGGGCTATAAGATAAAAGTTTCGTATACTCGTTTTAAAAATTATCCTATTGATACACCCGAAGATATCGAGAACTTACCCCATTTTTAACAGATTATATATTTAGCATGAGTTCGATGTAAGTATAGCAACCTAAGCCCGAATATTCAGATAACCCCAACTTTCAAATTAGGGTTTTGCAGGGCTTTCAAAAATCATCGGCTCTTTCTTATAAATTACCCCAGCTTAAAGGCTGGGGTAATCTGATTATTAATTGATTAAGGGATTGTCTGTTAAGTCGGATTCTGATTATTTTGCTTTATTTCCCAGAAGCATTATGTCATCAATTTCCCATGTTTTTGATGCACTTGCTGTTGATGTATATACAAATGCAATATGCAGATTCGTTGTAAGATAAGATGAAAGATCAACTTCTCCACTAAAAACCCAGTTCCAATTACCTGTAGAAAGGGTTACCTGGTTTGTGATATCTGTCCAGGTAGCAGTTGATGGGGCACCTTCCGTATAATTTGTTGAAATTTTTACCTGGATATCATTACCTGAATAATTGCATGCATTGTAGAAGGAAAAGGTTTCATTCGTATATTGATTCATGTTGAATGCAGGAGAGATTAACCAGTCTTCATTGTCTGTACCATCTCCAAACCCTGACATATTCGCGTAATGATTATTATAATGTTCTTCAATAGTCCATTCTGAAGCTCCTTCAACGTTGTAGGTTGTCCAGTTGCCAAATGAAGAATTTTCAAAATTTTTCACAATGGCTAAGAAACGATCTCCATCCATATCTAATTCTTCAGGAGTTCTAATGTATAATTGCATGTCCTGGTCGTATTGGCCAACAATTGCAGTAAAGGAACCATTTCCATTAGGAACCGGTTCATTGGCAAAATTGGCATAACCACTTGTTCTAACAATAATTGTTTTTCCCTGGTTATCGATTAAATTTGTATTCCTTGATTCCTGGGTTTGTGCATTTGCATAAGTTTTTGAGGTATCATCGGGAATAAATTGAACGTTATTCAATTTTACAAGCTTGCCCTGGTATTCGTCTCGGTTATTTTGTATCTGGCTTATTGTTGTAACCTCGGGTTCCACTTCAACTTCTGTATCCAGTTTAATAACATGTCGGTTGATATCAAAACCTTCTCCATCCGGGGCGTCGATCTGGAAAAGTTCTCTGTAGGTTCCAATTTTTAAACCTTTTAAATAGATTCTTACAGAGTCTCCCTGATAAATTCCACCGTATCCTTCCTGGTGTATTGCAATTGCACCTGTTTGGTCCTGAATGTAAGCAGTTTTGTAAATGTTTCCTGTTTTATCATCCATTGTTACCACTGCATAAAGTGAAGCGGCAGTATCAATGACAAACTCTCCTTGTTGAGCATAAAGGTCTTTTAACTCTTGTATGGTAACTATCTTACCTATATCAAGGGTGTTTTCCGGGGGAAGATCAAAATCTTCTTTTACGCAAGCACTCAAAATTGCTGCAATTGCTACGATTAGTAATACTTTTATGTTTTTCATGATATTTAGTTTTTTATTTTTTTAGAAACGGAATGAAAGAATTAAATAGAAATTTCTGCCATAGGCATAGTAATAACGAGGAGGAAATTCATCAAGATTGAATGATTCATAGTCAAATCTTAATTTTTCATATCCTCCTGTATTAAAGTCTTTTTTATCAAGTATGTTATCTACATTCAGAAAAAGACTTAAATAATAGTCACCAATTTTCCAGGATTTGCCACCTGTAAAGTCTAGAGAGAAAGCATCAGGAAGTTTTTCCTGTTCTGTTATTTTTTCAGCCATCTCTTTTCCATAGGGTGAATCCAGGTCAAGTCCGGCTATTGCTTCTTCAGTTCTTCTGGCAGGGTTAAAACTGAGGTACGTATCAGTGAAATAATTGGCGCTTATTTCAGCCCACCAGTAGTTCGGACTGCTGTAATTTAACCCTAATGAACCAGCAGTTTGCGGGGTGCCGGACACAAAAAAGTTTTTAACATAGACTGTTTTATTTTCAGTAACTCTTGAGGTATTGTCTTTTACAATTGAAACTTCAGGTCTTGAGCTATAAACATATTTCCCGAAAGCACCTGCACCAAGAATACTGAAACTGGATGAGATTTTTCCTTCCAGTCCGATTTCTACTCCCTGGTAAGTTTTATCAATACCTGTCATTACGTAATTAACAAAAGTTCTGTTTATGTCATGGTAGAAACTAATAACATCCGTCTGATCCTTTATTTGTGTATAATATAAACTTGCTCTACCTTGAATATAAGGGGTTCTGATGACATAATCAAGATCCCCGCTTAATATTTTTTCGCTGGTTAATCCGTCAACAACGTGATCCCTTGTTCTGGGTGATACGTATGATTCTCTGAAATAAGGGGCTTGAGTAACATAACCCACATTCCCTTTAATAATATGGCGACCTGTTATTTTATAGGTTCCACCGGCATGAATTCTGTAATTCAGGAAGTTTTGTTTTTCAGAATCTCCAAAGGATTCTTCCGGGAATTTTCCATTTTTCATGTAGCCGGTTCTAAAGAATTGAGTTGTAGAAACACCCAGGCTCATATAATAATCAAATTTGTTGTATTTGAAATCTGCCGTACTCCAGAATTTTAATTTGGAAACATTGGCATCATAATCGTATCCGAATTTATCTCCTTCTTTGACTACACGATTATAATTATTCAGATCGTTTTGTTTTATCTTATCCAGGTTGTCAAAGTCCCAGCTTAAATCTCCTCTTTCTGCAAATTTGTCAATATCCACCCAGTATTCGCCTCCAAGCAAATCCGCTATTTCTTTATAATGCCTTCCTGTATAGTTGATGTATGTCAGATTGCTTATTATCTCAGTATTTTCATTCAGTTTATATTCAAGTGTTGAGTTGAAAGTATATTGGGTTCGATCTGTAAGCCTGTCTTCCATAAAATATTTTGATCGGATGCCAGTATATGAATCTCCGTCAACATTAGAAGGATTTTGAACCGTGAATAAACCAAGATTTTTGTTTGCGTTAATGAAATAATCCCAGTCTAATTGTTTCATCTCCCATTCTGCATCAGGCGATTCGGGGAGGTTTCGATAGTATACAGGCCTGGGGTCTTTGCTATCGTACCAGGTTAATCTTTCTTCACCTCTTGTACCAAATGCAAATGCAAAGCCTGATTTTACATTTATTTTTTCATTTACATTCCAGTAATGGTTGACAAGAATATTAGGTTTGTGTTTATGGCTGACGCGTGAATTCCTTTTCTTACCATCCTGGTATCCCCAATTAGGATTGTAGAAATTGGTGCCGGCTGCTTCATATGCAATTTGTGGGGCTCCACCTCTTTTACCTCTTCTTCTGGGAGCACCAAATGCTGTTACAGATATTGAGTGGTCATCATTTAGCTTTTTCTCAGCCGCGAGAAAATAAGCATATGCATCATAGAATGTTCCGGGGATGTATCCTTCCTGGGCCCACCTGTGTGATCCCGATACAGTAAAAGCCCAGTCGTTTTCCAGCAAACCGGTTGAATAGGTTCCCATAACTCTGTTGTTGTAATTCCTGTTTGCAGCGGCATAAGAACCTTTAAAGCCCGGGTATTGTTTTGTAGCCCTTGTAACAATGTTGGTTACTCCTCCGATTCGTGGTGTTGAAAAATCAGACTGGCTGAAACCATAAATAATTTCTTTGTTTCTTGTGGCATCGTTCAGTCCGCCCCAGTCCGACCATACAGGCCATCCTGATTCTACATCGTTCATAGGGATTCCATTCATAAAAATTTCGGAATACTTTGAGTCGTATCCTCTCATTTTGAAACGGGCAATTCCGAATTTGTAAGCAGCTGTTGAAACAAAAATATCTTCCGAAGAGTTGAGCAGTCCTGAAATCATCTGTTCTCCCTCACCGCTCATTTCTGATTCACTAAGTGTAACAACAGGCATTTCTTTACTTTCCGATTCTGTACCGGTGTAGTTTAGAAATATTTCTCCAAGATTTTGGGTTTTTCCTTCTTCCAGTTTAAAAGGAATTTCTTTGGTTTCATATTCTGTATATTTAATTACCAGAATTCCTTTCAGGATAGGTGTCTCTATCTTAAAAGATCCGTCACGTCCCGTGGAAGCCTCATGGTCAGTGGATTGTATGGCCACTGTTGCTCCTCTTATCGGATCGGTTCGTTTTGCATCTAAAACTTTACCTGATAAGGTGGCTTTTTGTGAAAAACCTTGAAAAGCAATAAATAACAAGGTTAAGAGTGTGATCGTTTTTTTCATTAAGATTATATATTTGAAACGTTCGTAAATGATTTTAAAAATTGGGGATTGCAATATTATAAAAAATTATGGTACGGTCTTTCATTTTTTATTTCTTCATAAATATAATAATTGAGTTTTATAACCACTTAAACATGGTTGGATTCTTTTCAGACAGTATTGTTTAAAAATAATGAGAATAAAATTCTCCGGGTTATTACATTTGTCAAAAAATTTTATTTAAAATTGTTGTCTAAATTTAAATAAAAAATTATGCATTTATCAGGTAAATATCTATTAATTGCTTTTCTTATTCTTTTTACTATTAAGACAGGTAATTGCCAGAAACAATACAAATTGGCTACAGTCGCTTTTTATAATGTTGAAAATTTATTTGATACTATTAATCAACCAGAGGTTGAGGATGAAGAATATCTCCCGGAAGCCGAGAAAAACTGGGATACTGAAAAATATAATCAGAAACTGGAGAATTTGTCCAAAGTAATTTCTATCATTGGTGAAGAATTGTCGCCACAACCGCCTGTTGTTTTAGGTGTTTCAGAGGTTGAGAATCGAGGTGTGCTTGAGGACCTTGTTAAAACTCCAAAGCTAAAACCTTATAATTATGGGATTGTACACTATAATTCTCCTGATGAAAGAGGTATTGATGTAGCTTTATTGTATCAGAAAGATGTATTTGAAGTAACTAATAGTAATTCTGTAGAAGTAGAATTCCCAGATAAACCAGATTATCTTACACGTGATCAGTTGGTTGTATCAGGCATTCTGGACGGAACTCCTGTACACTTTATAGTAAATCACTGGCCATCAAGGTATGGAGGAGAAAAAAAGAGTCGTCCTTTCCGAAATAAGGCCGCACAGGTATGTCGCTCAATTGTAGACTCAATTATGAAAGTGGAAGATGATCCACGTATTGTGGTTATGGGAGATTTTAATGATGACCCCATCAACCAAAGCGTTAAGAAATATTTAAATACAACCGGAAAAAAAAGAAAAGCTGACGACAGAGTTTTGTATAATCCGATGTATAAAATGTATAAAGATGGAATTGGTACACTGGCTTATCGCGATCAATGGAATCTGTTTGATCAGCTTATCATTTCAGAGGAGTTGCTGGAGGATGATGAAGATTACTACCGTTATTACAAGGCTAAAGTATTGAACAGGGACTTTATGAAACAACAGGAGGGTCGGTATAAAGGGTATCCAAAGAGAACTCACGCAGGGGGTATTTACCTGGCAGGGTACAGCGACCATCTACCTGTTTATGTGTTCTTAATCAGGGAGTTAGATGATTAGCGTTTAAGAGATCCTGACAGTATTTTCTTAATAATTTTACGAAAATTTCATTTTTATTTGCGTTTATTCTGAATTCATTGCGTTAAATAATTTAGAGTAAGGTGTTTTTTTATTTTTTATACTTTGGTCGATAAGTTAAAAACCAGCTAATTTTATTATTATGCCAATGTGCCCTTATGCACATAAATGCAGGCTTTATCAGAACAAGCTTTTTCAGGATTTGAATTCCGAAGATATATTTAAGAAGATATATTGCGATACAAAAAAATTCAAAAACTGCAAAAGACAACATAGTTTTGAATCATTTGGTGAATGTCCTGATTTTGTAATGCCCAATTCTGATTATTCTCTCTCCTATATTGAACGTAAGATACTGGAAGAAAAAGAGTTTTTTAGTAAAATTAACCAGGATTTACATAATACCTGATCTATTTTATTTTAACAACTATTTTATCAGCAATTTTCAGGGCCGTGGTTAATGTATTGATATCCGGGAAAAGTTCACCGGTTGCACCATAAGGATGACTGTGTCCGACAGGTTTCATTTCGTATTCCTTTTTTTCATCTTTCATGTTTATTACAACTTCATACACCAGGGCGGGTTGTGCTGATTTTAGGTATTCCTTGTTCCCGGGGTATTTATCATTGTACCAGTGTTCGTTCCAGTCCCATGACTGATTGATTTCCAGTAAAATTCTGAAGGAATCTGCAAAGATTTTGTTGGTTTTTGTTTTAAGAATAAAATTGCTTGTGGGTGTAGCTCCGGTATATGCATCTATTACAGGATTGTCTGGTGTGGGTATAAAAAGGCTGTCTTTAGTTTTACCTTTTCTCTTATGTCCCCAATAGGGTAGTGCGGCTGGAATTTTTTTAGGACCAGGAATCCATTCACCTTCTTTGGTTCTTCCATAATCGAATCTTCCTTTTGCAATTGATTCTGCTACATAAAGAGAATGAATAAAATTACCCTCCATATCTTCCACCCATATTGCAAAAAGAGGGAAATAGTGTTTTAAGCCTTTTTGAAATTCTATTTCAATTGAAACACCTTCTCCTTTTTCATTGGTTTTCAGAATATCATAATCACCTGGAGTTTTCTGGCCAATTCCGTTCATTATGAATAAGAAGAATACAATGCCTGTGAGTATTGATTTCGTTTTCATCTTTACCATATTTTTAAAATTCAACGATTATGCCTATTGAAGGAAGAACATTTCCTGATTCTTCTACTTCTAGTTTTTTCAATTCGTATTCATTGGGGTTATTAGGATCTATTACGGGATCTCCGTTTTTATCTAGTTCCTGAACCAGCTTAGGAGGCTCGTCAGCTGTGAAATTATAAACATTCTGGACATCCAGGTAGAGCATCAAAGACCACTTGTCAAAAAAGTATTGCTTATCAATTCTAACATCCAGTTGATGAAAGGCATTAAGTCTTTTTTCATTAAAACTGTTGTAGTCCAGGTAACCTCTTCCCCTTGCATTCCATGCTGAAATCTGACTTGATTTTTCAACATCCAGGGGAGTGTATGGAGTACCACCTACAAACCTCCATTTGAAACCGAAATCCCAGTTGTTTTTAAAACTCCTTGTTGCGGTAAGAGATATTATGTGTTGATTGTCCCATTTTGAGGGAATATAATTTCCTGTAAAGTTAAGGTTTTCATTGGTTTCTTTAAATTCACTTCTAACCAGGGTATAAGCAAGGACCACATTGAAATCCAGCAGGTTCTGGTGTCTTGCAAGGACTTCAAGTCCGTAAGCTCTTCCTTCAGCAATTGATCGTACTTCTTCATCTCCATATGACCCAAAATCTGCACCTTTATTTGCCAGCGCTATTGAGTCGTTCAGAGAAAAGGGATAATTGGTATAGTTTTTATAAAATCCTTCAAGGGAAATTTTAGACTCTTGGTTAGGCAGGAACTGGATACCGCCTACTATATGATCTGCCTGGATATATTTTAAATTGTTCTTTTTATTGATAAGAGTCCCTGTGCCATCGGTATAGCCTAAAGTTGTGTATGGAGGTAACTGAAAATATCTACCGGTATTGAAATTTAGCGACCACTGAGAGTTCAGTTTATAGGATGCTGAAAATCTTGGGGAAAACTGGCTAAGCGGATTGCTCATGGATGATGAATAGTTATTCGCATCAGTTCTGAAACCTAATGAGAGTGACAATTTATCATTAAAAATGCTTTTGCTTACCTGGCCAAACAAGCTCCATTGAAATAGGTTCAGGTCTGATGAGTAGTCTATTGTAACCGGCTGACCGTTGATAAAGGATTTACGGAATGTTTCATTGGTATATTGTGCATATTCTAATCCAACACCTGCATTTATTTTATAACCATTGGTACGGGTAGTATTTTCATATCTGAATTTGTTTTCTGCTTCTGTTGAGTTATAATCAAGTGTCTTCAGGGAATCTACTTCAATATTATCCTGGTATTTGTAAGACCTGTTTTTCAGATAATTTCTGCTTATTACATAGGTGTCATAACTGTTTTCCCTGAAGTGTTTATAAACTGCTCCGATTGTATAATTCCTTTGCGTATTTACCGGGATATAATCGAGAATGTATCTTTGTGATTCCGTGTCGTTCGCTTTTTTGTTAAGCTCGAAATCATCAATGGCACCCAAACCAATAAAAGTCAACTGGTTTTTTTCATCAATCCGGGTTCTTGATTTAAACTGGAAATCATTAAATGTAGGCAAAAAAGGTAGTTCAAGAACCTGGAAGAGAAGTTGCAGGTATGACCTTCTTGCCGAAAAAATAAAGGTAGTTTTATCACCTATTGGGCCATCGAGTGTTAAAGAAGCTTCTGAAGCTCCAATTGCCCCTTGTACTTCCAGCTTTTCTCCATTTCCGTTAACCTGTTTAAAATCCAGCACTGAACTTAAAGCTCCTCCGCGGTTAGCCGGGAATGCACCAGAATAGAAATCAACTTCCCTTATAAAGTCAACGTTTATGATCCCTACAGGTCCACCGGAAGCGCCCTGGGTAGAAAAGTGGTTCAGATTAGGTATTTCAACACCGTCAAGATAAAAAACATTTTCACTCGGGCCACCCCCTCTTACAATTACATCATTTCTGAAAGAAACGCTGGAGGAAACTCCAGGAAAAGACTGTATCACTCTTGAAATGTCTCTGTTGGCCCCGGGATTTTTTTCAATTTGTTCAACCCCTATTCGCCTGAGAGAGACAGGACTTTCTTTTTGCATCCTGAAAGGAGAGGCTTTGACAACTACACTTTCAATTTGTTCTGTTTTTTCTTTGAGTGGAATTTCAATATAGCTGGTTTTTGCATTCGTAACCATTAATGATTCTGTAACATAGGTCTCGTAACCTATAGATGAAACCTTCAATTTCACATACCCTGGTTTCAAACCTGTAAAAGAAAATTCTCCATCATAATTAGATACCGAACCGATGGTGGTTTCCCAAATGACAATATTGGCAAAAGGAACAGGCTCGTTACTTTGAGCATTGTATACACGTCCTTTTATAGTTCCTTTTCCTGGCTGACTTATTACAGAATAATGTGATATAAAAATTAGTATTAATACAAGGAATAATCTTTTCATCATTTAATTTTTAAGTAATATACAATTTTTAAATGATTTTTGTTTAAAAAAGGCCTTAAAAAACTAAACATATTTTTTAAATAATTAAAAATAAATATATTACTTTAACTACAAAAGAAAAAAATAAAGGTACAGGAATACGATTAAGAAATTTATTCAGGAATTTGTGGTTTTTCCTTTGAGAAATGGAGCCTTTGTTTTAATACCCATTCATTTTTTGAACTATTCCAACGGTAAAATAATTTTTCTGACAATTCATCTTTTTCATTGTAAATGAATTCTTTTTTAGTGGCATTGTTCCAGATTTTCTCATTATAATCCCAGTACTTGAGTATCTCACCTGTTTTATTTTTCTTGGAGTACTCAAAATTATATTGTACTCCATTGATCCATTTGTTTAATCCGGGATTCCATGTTGCACGGGTTTCCTGGGTTTTTTGACTTCTGAAGTTGTGTCTCATTAAATATCTTCCACGTTTTTCCCATCTTTTTTCTTCCTGGTCCCAGGAATCTACAATGGCTTTATCAGGTGCTCCGAATCCATTGTAGTAATAAAAAGAATACTTCTGATGATCAAACCATTTACCAATTCCCGGTTTAAATATTTTTATGAGGATGTTGCTTTTTTCACCTTTCCGGTTATATTCTATTAGATAACGGACTGTGCTAAACCATTTTCCGACAGCTTTTTTCCATTCCTGGTAAAGAATTTCACTTTTATTTCCTTTGCTGTCATAAGTTATTGTCTTTAATTCAACATTCATCCAGTCTTCCAAAGCTTCTTTCCACTGTTGCCTGAGGTTCTCTATTACCTCTCCCTGATCGTTATAACTTTTTAATACTCGTTTTTTATTTTCCCACTTTTTTGAATTGTTATTCCATCTTTGTTCATATTGAGCAACAACCTGGTGTTTGGTTTTATAAAAATGGAGTTTTCTGCCGTAAACTTTCCACTGGTTCGAATCTTTGTCCCACTCAAAAATATAAGTTGTATCAATCTGTTTGTTCTGAAAAGATTGAATGATAGAATCCCTGGCAGAAATTTTTTCCGTGGGTGTTTCCTGTGCTTTTAATCCCGTGAGGGTGAAAAAAGATACAAGGAAAACTGCTGTATATTTTATTATTGGAATTTTCATAACTGTACCCTTGTTGTTCACATTTTTAAGTTACAAAATATAAACAAGGATATCAAGACTTTTGTTTACTCACTACTAATCCCTATTGAGCTTAAGAAAGCTTTCAATTCTGCATCTCTGCCAAGAAAATCTTTTACTATTTTTGTTTCTTCAACTGATGAGCCTTTTGAAAGAACTTTTTCTCTGAATTTCCTTCCGTTTTCTTTTTTTAATATTCCATTTTCTTTAAAAAATGCAAACATGTCTTCTGCATAAACTTTCGCCCATAGATATCCATAATATCCGGCAGCATAGCCAAACAGGTGGCCAAATCCTGCCTGGAAATGAGTGCCCTCCATATATTCAAAATGAGTTAATTTATTCTGGAGCTTTTCAACTATTTGGGTGGTGGTCTCCGCAGAGTTTTTAGGGTCATACTGGTCATGATATGTCATATCGAGCATTCCATAAAAAACTTGTTGCTGGGTAAATAATCCGGAACCTACATTCTTGGCTTCAGTCATTTTTTTATGCAACTCCTCCGGTAAAATTTCTCCAGTTTTATAATTTTTTGCAAACAGTTTAAGAGATTCGTATTCCCATGCCCAGTTTTCGAAGATTTGTGAGGGAACTTCAACAAAATCCCGCTTAGTATTCGTTCCGGATTGAATTGAAAAAGGTGCTTCTGTAAGGAGGTCGTGCATAAGATGGCCAAATTCATGAAAAAGCGTTACTACATCGGAGTGGGGCAAAAGCGATGGTTTCTTGGCTGTGGGTTTTGGGAAATTGGTTACCAGGGAAGCCACTGGTTTTTGGTAACCGTTGCCTGTTTTTTTCCCTGGAATCATTGAAAAACAGGCAGCATGGTTAAATTTATTTTCTCTTGGGAAAAGATCCAGGTAAAACCATCCAACAGGTTTATTGTTTTCTGTGATTTCAAATAATCTTACATCTTTATGCCATACCGATGGCTCTTTTATTTCTTCTATGTTGATTCCATAAAGATTCTGTGTGATTAAAAAGAGTCCTTTCAACACATTATTTAATTCGAAGTATTCTTTAAGTTTTTCCTGGTCTATGTGATAATCTTCCTTAAGAAGCAATGTGCTGAAATAGGAAGATTCCCATGGCTTAATTTTTTTAGCATCTTCGTTATATTGTTTTTTCTTTTCTAAAAGGGTTTTATAGTCCTTTTCCGCCTTATTTTTTACCTTTTCCCAGATCGATTCTTCGAATTCCCACACGGTTTCTGGTTTTTCTGCCATTCGGTTTTCAAGTTTATATTCAGCAAAACTTTTATAACCGAGAATTTTAGTAAGTTCTTTTCTTTTTTTTAGTAGTTTAACCAGTACATCGAGGTTCTTATCGGAAGCAATGTTTTTGAATTTTTCAGAAAGAGTTTTCCTTGTTTTGTCTGATTTTGCATACTTCATAAAAGGGAAATAGGAGGGGTAGGTCATGTCGATTACGTATTTCCCGTCTTTTTGTTTCCTGGCTTCCTTGTAATCATCAGGTAACCCATCCATATCTTTTTCTTCCAGTACAAGCTCATCCTTATAAGAACTGATATTTGATTCAAATTCTATTCCCAATTCTGAAATCTGATCCTGAAGTTTCTGTACTTCTTCTCTTTTTTCTTTGGGAAGACCCAACCCGTTTTGTTCGAAATCCCTTATTGTATCCTTAAGTAATTTATTTTCTGGTTCGCTTAGGTTTTCTTTTTCTGTTTTTTGGGAATAATTTTTTATGGCATTGTAAAGATCAATATTGAGACTAATCTCATTCCCAAATTTGCTTAGTTCTTTGATAGCCTCCAGGCTTGTATTTCTTATTTTCTCTTCAGGATGCACATAGGCCATAAGAAAAATAACGGAATGAATTTTATCGAGCTCATTGTTCAGATCATCGAAAGGATCCATTGTGTTATTGAATGTTCGAAATTCATCTTCCTGGTTGATTATATTCTTAATTATGTTTTTTGCTTTTTTTATTATTTCATCTTTTGCTTCAATGATATCATTTGCGGATAATTTGATGTAGTCAATAATTCCTTCTCCTGAGTTTAAAAGTATATTCATAAGATTTTGTTGTTTTTAGAAAATTCAGTTAATTTAATAATTTATTAGTTGAACAGAATGCAAAATTATTAAAAGAACATGAACTTGACCAATTATTATTCTTAAAGCAAATTTTTCAGGGAAGTGTTCAATAGTTTTGTATTTTTTTTATCTTATTTATGAAAAAAAGACTTATGCTCAGGAAGATGGGTTACCTAAGGGATCAACGCGGTATCATAAATCGCTATCTTCGGGAAGGTAAAAATTGGGAACCTCACCTTCATAATACCCGTGAGTTTATTTTGCAATCAGCAAAGAATAAAGATAAAAACATGGCTGTGATATTGGGAAGCGGCTGGTTGCTGGATATACCGATTGAAGAGCTCGCAAGTGAATTTACTCATGTTGTTTTATATGATATTATCCAGCCTCCCCAGGCTAGAAAAAAAACAGAATCCTTTTCGAATGTAAAACTAAAGGAAGCGGATCTGACAGGAGGATTAGTTAATTTTTTTTATAATTATGTAAAAGATAAAAATCAAGAAAGACTCCTTCCTGAAAGTCTTTCGGATTATGCTTTTCATTATCCAGAAAGACCAGATTTTGTCGTTTCATGTAATGTATTAACACAGTTAGGTACTTTGTTGACGGAGTTTATTAAAAAGAAAAAGAAATTTACTGAAAAAGAAATAAACCGCCTGGAAAAGATTATTCAGAAAAATCATCTTGAGATGCTTCCTAAAGGAAAAAGTTGCTTAATTACTGACTATGAAGAAGAGTTGTATTCTGAAGAGGATGAATTTGCAGGCATCAAGCCACTTTTAAAAGTAAGATTGCCTGAAGATGAAAGCAAACGAAACTGGCAGTGGAAATTTGATACTTATATGAAATACAGAAAAAAATTTGCAACCTATCTGAATGTAACAGCTTTGAATATATAAGAGATGCCCTTACAGAAAGGGCATCTCTGTTTAGTTTATTCCATGTATTTTAAGTTAACAGCATACATCACAATAAATGCAGCAGTGAAAACAAGTCCCCAAATTCCAAAATTGAGAACAAGCAATATTATATTGGCAATTGCATAGATGAAGAATCCAAGTTTTTTAAGGTTCCACATCTGAATAGCTCCGAAAAGAGAACCAGCATACATTACAAGAATAGCGATGCTTTTTCCCATTCCAACATCAGCTACCGTGCTCATAGGGAGTTTGCTGGCAATGCCACTTAATGCACCCGCTGCTACAACTCCAATTATAGAAAACAAAAGACCTAAACCACTACCGATAAAGGTTAAAATACATAAAACTGTTAAAAACGTCGGGCGTTTTTTAGCCCCTGCTGTTTGGTTTGTAACTTGTTCTGCCATAATTATTTGTTTTTGGTTAGTAAATTCCTATGCAAAATACTTTTTTTTACAATAAAAAGAAAGCATTTATATTGAATTTATTTTTAGAGAGTTAATTATTATATTAATAACTAAGAGGTTATATTGTTGATAATTTTATATTTATTTTTTTATTATTTTCACCTGACTAATAATAATTTAAAAGAAAAACATTCGATTGTTTTTAAAAATTTGATTTAATCTGTATTTTTGAAAAGATCAAACAGATAAATAATATGTTGCAGGATTTAATACATATTATATGAATTGTTAAAATATTAATACTTTCTATCTGTTTGATATAGTTGAATTTAACCTTAAGAAAATTTAATTCTATGAGAACAGATAACAAGATTTTTGATTTAATCAACCAGGAAAAACAGAGACAACTTAATGGTATTGAGTTGATTGCTTCTGAAAACTTTGTCAGCGACCAGGTACTGCAGGCGATGGGTAGTTGTATGACCAATAAATATGCCGAGGGATATCCCGGCCGCAGATATTACGGTGGTTGTGAGATAGTGGATCAATCAGAACAACTGGCAATTGACAGACTTAAAGAACTATTTGATGCAGAATATGTGAATGTTCAGCCTCATTCCGGGGCACAGGCCAATGCTGCTGTTTTTCTGGCTACCCTGAATCCCGGTGATAAAATTATGGGATTGGACCTCTCACATGGAGGACACTTAACACACGGTTCTCCGGTAAACCTGTCAGGAAAGTTATATAATGCAGTATCCTATGGTGTAAAAGAAGATACAGGGCATATTGATTATGACCAGATGGAGGAGATTGCCCTGAAAGAAAAGCCTAAATTGCTTATTGGTGGTGCTTCAGCTTATTCCAGGGAATGGGATTACAAGCGAATGCGTGAAATTGCCGATAAAATAGGAGCCTTGTTTATGGTAGATATGGCTCATCCAGCAGGTTTAATTGCTGCCGGGCTGTTGATTAATCCACTTGAATATGCTCATATTGTAACCTCAACCACACATAAAACCCTACGCGGGCCAAGAGGTGGAATTATTTTGATGGGCAAGAATTTTGAGAACCCATGGGGATTGAAAACTAAAAAGGGAACTATCAGGAAAATGTCGGGCTTGCTGAATTCAGCTGTCTTCCCTGGAACACAGGGCGGCCCGTTGGAGCATGTCATTGCAGCAAAGGCTGTTTCATTTGCTGAAGCTCTTGAGCCAGAATTTAAAGATTACCAGATTCAGGTACAGAAAAATGCCAATATGATGGCTGAGAAGTTTGATGAAAAGGGGTATAAAGTAATTTCTGGTGGAACCGATAATCATTGTATCCTGATTGACTTAAGAACAAAAGTACCCGATATTAGTGGCAAACAGGTTGAAGATGCCCTTATAAAAGCAGATATTACAATTAACAAAAATATGGTACCATTTGACTCCCGGCCCCCAATGCAGGCTTCTGGTATGAGACTGGGAACGGCGGCAATTACAACAAGAGGTTTGAAAGAAGATCAGATTGTAAATGTGGTAGAGTACATTGACAATGTGATTACAAGTATTGATGATGAAGATACCATTCTTGATGTAAAATGGAAGGTAAATGAAACCATGAAGCAATATCCTCTTTTTGCCTACTAAAAAATTCATCATAACATTAAACAAAAGGGGCTTTTTTAAGTCCCTTTTTTAAATTATTTTTAACGCATGGAGTGGTATTTAATTTTAGCAGTAATTGGTGTGGGTTTTATGGCAGGTTTTATTAATACGCTTGCCGGAAGTGGTTCCCTGCTCACACTACCCATGTTGATGTTTTTAGGATTACCTGCCAACGTGGCCAATGGAACCAACCGAATTGCTATCTTGCTGCAGAATGTTGTAGGAGTAGCCAGCTTCAAACAACAGAAAGTGTTGAACGTAAAAATGGGATTATGGCTTGCTGCACCAGCCATAATTGGATCCCTGGTTGGAGCACAGATTGCAATCAATCTTAATGAAACCATGATGGAGAGAGCCATAGGGATCCTGTTGTTTGTTATGTTTTTTCTTATTCTTTACAAACCACAGCAATGGGTAAAAGGAAAAGCAGGAGAGGTGAGCGCCAAACCAACAATACTTCAATTCATTATCTTCTTTTTTATTGGTATATACGGAGGATTTATACAGGCAGGTGTTGGACTGTTCCTTTTGGCTGGTCTTGTACTCGGAGCAGGGGTAGACCTTGTTAAAGCCAATGCACTTAAATTATTAATTGTTCTTTTATATACTCCTTTTGCTTTGGCTGTCTTTTTCTTTAATGATCAGATCAATTGGAAAATAGGACTTATACTCGCTGTAGGGAATATGCTTGGCGCTTTTGTCGCAAGCCGTTTTGCTGTAGCCTGGGGTGCAAAATATGTGAGGTATATCCTTTTGGCTGTCATCTTGTTTTCAGCATTGAAATTGCTCGGAGTGTTAGATTTTATCTTTCCATAGTTTTATGACAGATTTACAACACCTGGCTGCTATCGGAATAGGTTTTCTGGCTGGTTTTATCAATGTATTTGCCGGCGGAGGGTCTCTTCTTACATTACCCTTCCTTATGTTTCTGGGTTTGCCGGCTAACATTGCCAATGGGACCAATCGCATCGCATTGATTATGCAAAATATTACAGCCACAAGCAGTTTTAAGCAACAGAAAGTTTTTCGCTTTAAGGAAGGAATATATCTTACAATTCCTGCCATAGCAGGAGCAATTCCGGGTGCCTTTCTGGCTTCTAATATCGACAAAGCTTTTCTGGAAAATTTTATCGGTGTGTTGCTTATTATTATGCTTGTGTTTATCCTGATTAAACCTGAAAGATGGCTTAGAAAATCCGTTCGATCGGGTACTAAAATAGGTTGGATTCAAGTGATAACATTCTTTTTTATCGGTCTGTACGGAGGTTTTATCCAGGCAGGAATTGGTTTTTTTCTTATTGCCTCACTGGTTTTTGTTGCCGGATCTGACCTTATAAAAGCCAATGCACTTAAACTTTTTATTGTATTAATTTATAACAGTTTTGCCCTGATGGTATTTATTTTAAACGGACAAGTGGATTTGAAGATTGGGATTATAGTAGGGATTGGTAATGTACTGGGTGCTTTTGTGGGTACTCGTTTGGCTGTTTCTTACGGGCCAAAACTGGCCAGAATTATTCTGATGGTTGGATTGGTATTTTCGGTGCTTAAAATTTTTGGAGTATTAAAGATGTTTTCTGCCTAACATTATTTATTACCTTTTATAGTATTTAGTAAAAAAGGAAGATAGGATAATTTATTTTTGAATTTACCTTAGATTCCAGGCAAGTTATTCTTTGTTTGGAATAAATGAAAAAGGAACTTAAGGATGATAAAAACAGCCTGTTTTAGAACATATTTACTTTTGAGTAATGGGGTTAATATGCT
>Ga0102938_10000188_pt1 | contig 42486 bp, 33 predicted proteins | sample SalPonR2_B_D2_MG_FD_84516 | JGI IMG/M metagenome (GOLD analysis project Ga0102938, IMG submission 84516) | Salt pond soil microbial communities from South San Francisco under conditions of wetland restoration - Salt Pond MetaG R2_B_D2_MG | ecosystem: Environmental > Aquatic > Marine >...
GATTATGACCAGGCGCATCTGGCAGTTGGTGTCCTTGATGATCCCGGACCACTGCCTGGTGTAGATATCACGGAAATGGATGACAGTACTACAGAAAATAAAACTACGGCACACTTTAACATGGTGCTGCAAACTGCTCCGGTAGCAAATGTCTTTATTAACCTTTCATCTGGTGATTTGAGTGAAGGAACCCTGTCGACAAACCAGGTAGAGTTTACTCCATTGAACTGGGACAGACAGGTAAGTGTAACTGTTACCGGTGTAGACGATGAAGTGCAGGATGGTGATATACTATATCAAATTCTGACTGATAATGCTGTAAGTGATGATTCAATATACAGCGACCTTACTGTTGAGAATGTTGATGCTGTTAATAAAGACAACGACGAATGCGGTATAGAAGTTATTCTGCATGATGACAATACTACAAGCGAAAAGGGTGATAAATCCCAATTTGGACTTGTATTATCTTCACAACCTGCTGCTGATGTTGTTATTGATTTGGAATCTTCTGATCAGACCGAAGGAATTGTGAGTACAAACCAGGTTGTTTTTACACCTTCAGACTGGGATACAGAGCAGGAAATAACAGTTACCGGTGTAAGTGATAATGAAATGGATGGAGATGTTGAATACCAGGTTGATCTCACTTCTTCGAGCACAGATACTTTGTATCATGATTTACCAATTGAGAGTGTAGAACTGGTGAACCTGGATAACAATGAGATTGAATCATTTATACCTGATGCATTTTCGCCAAACAATGACGGATATAATGATTGTTTCTTCATTATGGGCCTCGAGAAATATGATGATCTTTCATTAAAGGTATATAACAGATGGGGAACACTGGTCTACTCTAATACTGATTATCAGAATGATTGGGATGGAAGAGCAAATGTTACAACGATGGGAGGAAATAAACTTCCCACAGGAACATACTATTTCAAACTAAATATCAAAGATACAGGTGAAACTATTGAAGGATCTGTCTTCTTAAAACGATAAAAAAAGTAAACCAAAATAATTATGAAAAGATTGATAAGGAAAAAACCGATTGTTGGAGCGATTCTTTTGTTAATTATCTGTATGGGTGAAGTTAAAGCCCAGCAGGAACCAATGTTTACACAATATATGTTTAATACTTTATGGGTAAATCCTGCTTATGCGGGTACCAGGGAAGCATTAAATATTAATGCACTAACACGCCTGCAATGGGTTGGACTTGATGGTGCACCAAGAACATACAGTGTGGCTATGCACACACCTATTACTGAAAAAAAGGCAGGGATTGGACTTACAATGGTAAATGATGTTTTTGGTCCTGTTCAAAATACTTATGCAACAGCAAATTATGCTTATCGTGTAACATTGTCTGAGAAGCTTACTTTGTCAATGGGCTTGAAAGGTGGAATAAATAGTTATTTTGCAGGCCTGAAAGATTTGAGTATAATAGACAGGGATGATCCACAATTTGAATCAAATGAGAAAAAAATAAACCCTAACATAGGCGCTGGGTTTTATCTGTATTCTGATAAATTCTATCTTGGAGTCTCCGCGCCTAAATTATTGGAAACTTCTATTGATGATGAATACAGCGATGGTAATTTTAAAACCAGGCGACATTACTATTTTATTGGAGGATTTATCTGGAAATTAGCTCCAAACTGGATATTTAAACCATCGTTGCTAACACAATCAGTATCCAATGCACCTCTGACACATAATATCTCTTTTCAATTTTTATATGATCAGAGAATATGGCTGGGTGCTATGTTCCGTCCCGGAGATGCCGCAGGGGCTTTCTTTAATCTGAAAATTAATAAACGTTTGACTATTGGATACGGATACGATTTTACATTTAGCAGTTTGTCAACTACAAACAGTGGATCTCATGAAATTATGTTCAGCTTTGATTTTGTAGATTTTGCACCAGGTAAAGTTAAATCGCCCAGGTACTTCTAAATATAATATTTTAAATGAATTATCTTATGACTAAACAATTCACAGTAGCTATATTATTCATAATCTGCGTGTTCGGATTTGCTGAAAATTCATATTCTGTAGCTAAAAAAGATTCTACAATTTCTATTGATGAATCTCTTATTGCCGATGCTCGCGAGGCATACGAAGATATGGCCTATAGAAGGGCTATCAACCTTTATGAACAGCTGGTTGAAAAGAATTACCTGAATGCGAAAATTTATCAGCGACTGGCAGATTCATATTATAAAGTAAGAAATACAAAAAAAGCCGAGGAGTACTATAAAATATTAGTTACCTCTACTTTGCACTCTACAAAAGATGTATACGATCTTGTAAAAGTACTTAAATACAATGGGAAATATAAAGAAGCGGAAAAATGGCTGGAACGATATGTAAGAACAAAGAGACGAGATACCTCTTCGGATGAGATAAATATGTCTGATAAAATTAACCAGCTGAAATCATATCCGAGGTACAGAATTGATACACTTCCCTTTAACACAGGAAATTCTGAATTCGGCCCGTACATTTTTAATGACTATCTTTATTTTACTTCACACAGAAAAAAAGATGAAATTATTGATTATGAATATTCATGGGATGAGACTGATTTTCTTGATATTTATAAGATTAGTCTGGAAAACCTTGAAAACGAACCACAGTTTATAAGCAGGAAAATCAATTCAAAATATCATGATGGGCCACTGTGTTTTAGTGATGACGGGACTGAAGTTTATTTTTCCAGTAACAACAAAAATTTAACTTTTTTTCCAATCAGGGGCAATAAAGGAGTGACTCATTTGAAAATTTTTATTTCAAAATACGACGGAGAAAAATTTACAACCCCTGAAGAATTATCTTTTAATAGCGATAATTATTCTTGTGCCCATCCTTCTGTTTCTTCGGATGGAGATACCCTTTATTTTACCTCAGATAAAAATGATGGATATGGAGGATCAGATATTTATTATAGTGTACGGGAAGGTAATAAGTGGTCTCAACCTGTGAATATCGGAAATGAAATAAATACTGAAGGAGACGAAATGTTCCCGTTTATCCATAAATCAGGTGACCTGTATTTTGCTTCAGACAGGCATTTAGGACTTGGTGGCCTCGATATCTTCAGAGCTTTTAGAAAGAATGGGAAATTTGTGGTGGAAAATATGGGGTATCCTTTAAATACACGATTCGATGATTTCAGTATTTTTATTGGAAAAGATCCCAAAGTCGGATATTTTGCTTCTAACAGAAATGAAGGACAAGGAAACGATGATGTTTATAAGTTTACAGTTACAAAAACAAAAGATCAAACGCTTATTATACAGGGAAAAATTCTTGATAAAAAGACAAATGAAAGAATTGATAATCCATCGGTTGTTTTAAAAGACTCTGAAGGAAATACAAGGCGTTTAATGTTTTTTAAAGAAGCTGTGGATTACAGCTTTAGCGTAGATCCAAAAAAAGAGTACACTGTAAATGTGAACAAAGAAGGTTATTTCCCAACAAAAATGAAGTTTTCTAAGAAAGAACTTATTAAAAAACAGGATATTTATGAGCATGATATTTTCTTGAAAAAGAAACCTGTTTGGGGTATTTCAGGTACTGTCTATAATGCTGAAACCAAAGACCCTGTTGATAAAGCCAAGGTAACTGTTAAAAATAGATTGAGTGCAGAGGAAACAACTTACGAAACAAGTGAGGAGGGATCATTCCGGATTAAATTGAAAAAGAATACAGACTATTATCTTCATTTTAATAAGGAAGGTTTTGAATCTATTCAACGAGAATACTACACACGTGGGAGAGAACACGGATGGGTAAATCTGAATGATCTCATGGATATTAACTTAATACCTGTAAAAGAAGAAGAATACACCTATCTGAAAGGAAAAATTAAAGATAAATCATCAGAGGAAGGAATTAAAGCAAAGTTGCAGCTCATTGACAATGATAAAAATAAGATTGTGGCCACTTATCTGAGTGATAAAAATGGAAAATATAAGATCAGGTTGCCTGAGGTTAAAAAGTATGGAGTTGAGATAACAGCAAAAGATTATCTTTATTTTGCCGAGCAAATTGATTTTAGCAAGATGAATGTTCAAAATGATATTATTCAGAAGGAGTTTGCCCTCGAAAAAATAGAAGTAGGTAAAAAAGTAGTGATTGAGAATATTTTCTTTGAAACAGGGAAATCCAAGCTTAAACCGGAATCTTATAAATCGCTTGATAAAGTGCTGAAATTGTTGAAGAACAATAAGGATTTGAAGCTGGAAATTGCAGGACATACAGATAATGTAGGATCCTATATGGCAAATAAGAAATTATCGAAAAATAGGGCGAAAAGCGTAGTAGATTACCTGGTAGGTCATGGAATTAACCAGGCAAGACTTGAATATGAAGGATACTCATTTACAAAGCCAATAGCCACAAACAAAACATCTGCCGGAAGACAAAAAAACAGACGAGTAGAATTTGAGATACTTGAGAAATAAACACCCAAAAACAATATAAAATATAAAAGGGATGAAAAATTTCATCCCTTTTTTTAGTTCTCTTTTCCGTATTGGGAAACCCCGGGTTAATTCCGAAGAATATATTATCCTTTCATTAAAAAAAAACGGCTATTAACCCCTTGCTTTTGAATGGGTTTTTATAGATCTAAACTTAATTCAGTATCTATCGATTTGTTACTTGTTCCTCCGGCATAAAGAACATAATAGTTAAGTGTAATTACTTTATTTGTAGTATCAACCGTTCCGGTTCCTTCAATCATGTATGTGTCTGGGTAATTGGTATCACCTATCCACTGTCTTTGAATTTCGATAACATTGTTACAGCAAAAATCAATAACACATGATCCGTCACCATTTATCCAGGTTTCACCCCACCTGTTTACTACGAAATCTGCAAGTCCGTATATTCTTAATTGGTTTGGTATTGTAGTAATTTCAGAAATTACAGTATCGGCAACATTAATTGTGTCACTGCTTAAATATTTTCCTGTATAATCATCCATTGGATAAGGGCAAAAGGGAAGAATTTCTATCGTATCAGTTGTAGACGTTGATTTTCCTCCCATAGTTGTTTCTTTAACCGTCAGATATGCTGTGGCTGAATCCATTGATTGAGCATATAGAATTGTTGCCTGGTTGGGATATTTACTGTTTTTATTTATTTCTGCATCATAATTCTCGATGCTCCATTTATATGAGGATCCCCCCCGATGGATGACACTGTAATTATAGTTGCAGAATCCATCGGCTACAACCTCTTTGGGTCCTGAAATACCACCAACAAGCTCAGGTTCAATCTCATCGAAGTTATAAGTTTCTTTTTCTTCACAGCCTGAAAAAGCAAGAATAACAACAGAAGAGATTAAGAAAACTGTTACAGTAATTATATTTTTACATCTATTCATAGGTTATAATATTTGTCGGTTTATTGAGTATTTTTCAATGTTGATTCATATTGTTCTTTCCATCCCGAATCTGCAGTTCCTTCCTCTCCGGCATTATCAGCGCCACCAAATGTGTAATTTGACATTTCCAGTGTTTCCAGTTCCCCGCCGGGAAGAGGCATATGCAATGGAGTTCCTTTCTGCAATTTATCAAATCTTCTCATATCAAAATATTGAATGCCCATATTATTACTGAATAATTCTATGGTTCTTTCATAAAATATGGCATCTAATACTTCCTGCCTGGAGGCTGAAGTGCTTATTTCCATTCCCGGACCGCCACGTACAACACGGGCACTGTTATTTAGTATGTTTATTGCCTGGGTAAGATTATTTTCAGCTCTTACATAAGCTTCAGCTAACATATAATCGCTTTCTGCTTTTCTGTAAAGTGGGATAGGTCCCTGGCCCGGAAACCCGGTATACCTTATGTTGTCGAATCTTCTGTATCTGTAAGTGGAAAAGTGATAATAACCTCTTTCCGGGTTGAAATAATGAGATACCATGAATTGAAAATCAGTTTGAAGCCTGTAATCAGGGCTTACAGCTTCCCCGTTATTTGGAAAATTTGTATAATCTCCCTGGTATTCTTCGGGCCATACAGGAGGCAGGTCAGCTGTATCCAGCATAGCTACTACTCTCATATCCACTCTTGACCATCCTGTCCAGGTAGCATAAAAATGATACAATGATGCCCATGAACCTGCATTTTTATCTGCAGTTATTGTGTAATCCTCTGTGAGTCCTTTTCCATCCTTTAGATAATCCCTGATCTTTTCCCATCTCTCTACTTCTTCGTTCTCTGTTTGTGTTCTTGGCTCTGATAATAAAATTTTGGCAGCCATAAAATTGGCAAGGCGATAAAATCTTGCATTGTCCATAGTAACTCCATTGATCCAGGGTTCAGGAATTTCAAAATAATTTGTGCTGGCCAGGTCTATGGCTTCATTTATTGAAATAATAGCAGCATCAATAATCTCCTGGTAGGATTCTAACTCAAATTCTTCAGTTGGGTCGTCGTCTTCCTTTACAATAAATCCTTTGTCAAACACCAGTCCTATATAACCCAGGCTAATTCCCTGGCCTAATTTTGCTACAGCTTTTACCATATTCTTTTCCTGCTCTGATTCAAATTCCAGATCTGAGTTGGTATTAATAGCATTCAGTACATCATTACACATTGAAAGAAGTGAATACATGTTGTCATAGTAACTTTCTGTCATGGCTGCATCCACATAGGATGGATTATTGTTCCATGCTTTTCTTGGTTCGTAACTCATGTCGCGCATTGCAAAGTTGCCCCATGATGAACTTGTGGCATCTGCTGCTGTTCCTAACATAAAGGCAGGTGTCTGATCAAGTCCGACATTATATAAATACCAGTTCTGAAAAACGCTGCCTGCTAAATTTTTTAAACTTCCTGCATTCTTCAGGACATCTTCCTGGTTGGGGTTATTAGGATTTTCAATTTCCAGTTCCTGGCAACCAGTTGTTAGTAGAAATAAACCAAATATTATAAGAAAAATTCTGTTTTTCATGCCTAAAGATTTTAAAATTTTACAGTTAATGAAGCAGATACACTTGCATAGTTTGGATATGTGTAAGCATCCCATTTGTAATAACTTGATCCGGGCACACCACTTTCTGCATACCTTGGCATAGCTACTTCCGGATCGTATCCTTTATAATCTGTGAATGTATATAGATTTCTGCCTATGATACCTATTTTTAATTCCTTGATTATACTTTTATTGATATTAAACTTGTAGTGCAAAGAAGCCTCCCTGATTTTTACATACGAAGCATCTTCGACAAATTCTGAGCTTATCCTGTTTTCATTGTATAACGCAGAATAATAGTCATATGTCTTTTTTTCGTTTTCCGGTTTACCATATTGATCCACTTCTGCAGCTCTGTGGTCACGGTATAGCCATTGTCTGGTTCTGTTATAAACATCACCGCCATTTTTCCAGTCTATTAGTGTATAGAGTGTGAAACCTTTAAAGGAAAAAGTATTGGAGAAACCCATTGTGAAATTGGGATTTGTATTTCCTATTTTCATCAGTGCTGGATTCCCGTTTTCATCAAGCATCTTAACCGGTGCCTCCAAAACGGTTCCCTCGGTTCCCTTTTCAATTACATAACCATCGGAGTTAATTGTGTAATTATTTTTGTTGGCATCACCAGGTAGCTGATCCAGGCTGGTAAGAAATTTTTCTCCGTATATGATACCGAAAACTTCATTTGACCTCAGGTAAAATGCTTCAGAAGCTTGTGCTTCGGGACCGACTAGTTTCGGAGGAATGTCTAACTTCGTAATTCTTGATCGTATCCGGTCAAACGTAATTGATGAACTCCAGGAAAAATTACTGGTTTTTATGACATTGGCATGAAGCGTTGCTTCGTAAGATTCCGATTCCATTGTGGCAGCATTAACCCACTGCGTATTCCACCCCATATAAGCCGGTAGTTCTTTACGCAGAAAAACATCTTCTGTTTCTGAAGAGGAATATATTAGTTCAAGATTAAAACGGTCAAGGAATGAGGCATTCATTGCAACCTCAGTTTCTTTTGTTGTGGAAGGTTTTAAATTCTTGTTTCCTAAGTTTGATTTCATATAATTTCCACCTGAAGTGACTGTATAGGCTTCATATTGTGCCGCAAATCCAGGTCTCTGGCCTGAGGTTCCGTATGCAGCTCTGAGTTTTAATTCCTGGAAACCAGGTATGTCAAAGTCTTCGGTTAATCTCCATCCTCCTGAAATACGATAATAAGGATGCCATCTTGCATCTTCTCCAAATTTTGAAGAGCCATCATACCTGTACATGAAATCAAACAGATATTTTGATTTGTAATCAATCTGGGCTATTCCAAAAATGTTCTCAGCCCGCACAATTTCTTCCTGGCTGTATGATTGTGTTTCACCGGAAATAGCCTCCATATTAGGATTTCCTGCAACAGAAAAAGTTGTACCATAGACTGAAGATGATTCAAATTGAGAATCTTCATACAGATAACTTAATTTAACATTGGTGTTCCACTCCTCAAATTTTCTTTTAAAATGCGAAGTAAACTGAACAGTTTGATTCATCTCAAGAAAATTTGCCTGGTATAAACTTCCTTTAGATTTGTTTAAGATACCTTTTGTTGCACCTTTTACAAGATAATCGTAGGGTTCTAATTCTTTATTTGTGGCATTTCTTCTGTCAAATGAATATTTTGCTTCTATCACAATTGATTTGGTAGGACTAAATTCTGCCTGGTAACTACCAAGAACAATATTTTTATCGAGTTTTTCTTCAATATTTGCTAATTGGTAAAGTGGGTTGGTTTCCTGGTTATTCCAGTGACTGGCATCTAAATCATAAGGTTCTTCATTTTCTTCATTATTCCAGTTTAAATCTACATCAGGTGTAGTTACAAGAAGATCAAAAAATGCCCCCCCGTTGAATAGGTTTACTCCGCCAGGATCATAAGAAGTAACTTTTGAATACATGTTTGATGCAGAAACATTCAGGAAATCGGTAAGTTGAATATCAATGTTGGCTCTGAATGTTTGACGGTCATAACCTTCTGTTTCTTTTATGATCCCGCCCTGCTTGTTGTTCTCGAACGAAATGTGAAAATTGGTTCCCCCAAGATTCCTGCTGACACCAATATAATTTGTATGATTTTGCCCGGTTTTGAAAAATTGTTTTTGTAAATCATTAGTAAAGGCAAAAGGGTTGTCAACGAAATGATCCGGATCTACCTGTCTTGAACCTACAATATAGGGGCTTGATCCGTGTTTGTAATCACTCGGGTAAGTTACACCGGCATAGTCAGTATATGTATTTCCCGGGTTGTTCGGATCTTTTAGCTGGTATTTGTGGTGTGTGGCAAGATCAAGATAATTGTTTATATAGTTAACCCCGTATTCATTTCTAACGACAATTCTTGTTTCATCTTCCTCTAAACTATTTCCTCTTTTTGTATGTACAACGACAACGCCATTCCCTGCTTTGGATCCGTACAGGGCTGATGCAGAAGCTCCTTTAACTATTTCAATGCTCTCCACATCATCTATTCCAATATCCCCGAGGTTTCCCTGGAATATGGCTCCGTCCACAATTATCAGTGGCTCCTGGCTCCCAATCATGGTGGTTGCTCCCCTTAATTGTATTGTTGCTCCTGACCCCGGCTGCCCCGATGCCTGGGTAACATTAACACCTGATACTTTGCCCTGCAGAGAGGTTGCAACATCTAAAGGAGGAGCTTTGAGCAATGTTTCTGAAGTAACTTTCTCAACAGAAACAGTCATCTTAGTTTTTTTGGTTTCTGTTGCTACACCCGATACAATTACTTCCCGCATTTCTATTGGTTTGGGTAATAGTTTGATGTTAATCGTATCCCGATTGTTAATAGAAATGTATCGAGTGGCCATTCCCACATAACTACAGGCAATTGCCCCTGCACTTGACGGTATATTCCTGAGCGTGTAGTTCCCATCCATATCGGTAATTGTACCAATATCGGGCTGATTTTTTACAACAATTGTAGCTCCTGGTATGGGCTCTCCTGTCTTTGCTCTTATTACTTTTCCCGATACTTGCTTTTGCGTGATTCCCTGAAAACTTATAAATAAAAAAGATAATAATAAAAGGGCTATTTTTCTCATAAAATGAGGTTTTGACAATAAATGTTTAAAAATGGATGATTGCTAATATATAATATTTTTTTTAATCCGCAATTATCAGTTTATGATAGAATTACTTATTTAAAAGCATTAACAGAGAAGTCGATGTTTTGATGTTCTCAACATATGAAGGGAAGTCTGTTAAATTTATGAGCATGCTCTATTGGTATGATTATTTTGCTTTTAGCGAAATTTCACCGTTTAGAGTAAATTTTGATGAATTAACAATATTTATATGCAAAACAAAATCTATGATTGATAAAAAAAGATAAACTTCTGAATATGCTGTATTAAAGACTGTTGAAAAGTAATTGCTCATTAGAATTTAAATTGTTAGTGATGTGTTAAAATAAAACCTTGAAGAATCTTTAAGAAATCTTTTTATATTTTTAATTTTACCATTTCATATTGAATAATAAAACTTACTATGCAACAATATCTTAACCTACTTGAACACGTACTGAATAATGGTTCTGAAAAAAGTGACCGTACAGGAACCGGTACAGTTAGTACCTTTGGTTATCAGATGAGATTTAACCTTCAGGATGGATTTCCTCTGGTAACAACAAAAAAAATTCATTTACGGTCAATTATTTACGAACTGCTGTGGTTTTTGCGTGGAGATACTAATATACAATACCTGAATGAACATAAAGTTCGAATTTGGAATGAGTGGGCCGACCCGAATGGCGAGCTTGGTAATATTTATGGTTATCAATGGCGATCATGGCCTTCTTACGATAACAAATATATTGACCAGATAAGTGAGGTAATTGATTCCATAAAAAACAATCCAAACTCCAGAAGACATTTAGTTAGTGCCTGGAATGTCAGCGACCTTGAAAAAATGGCATTGCCTCCATGTCATATTCTTTTTCAGTTTTATGTGAATGATAATAAATTATCGTGCCAGCTTTATCAGAGAAGTGCAGACTTGTTCCTGGGAGTACCGTTTAATATTGCATCTTATTCATTGTTAACTATGATGGTGGCACAAGTTACAGGACTGGAACCTTATGAGTTTATACATACTTTTGGGGATGCACATATTTATAAAAATCATATTGAGCAGGTAAAAGAACAATTATCCAGAGAACCAAAAGGTTTACCTGTCATGAATATTAATCCGGACAAGAAAGATATATTTAATTTTGATTATGAGGATTTTAAGCTTGAGGGTTATGATCCACATCCTCACATAAAAGGCAAAGTTTCTATTTAAAAAATAAATTTTATGTTATCACTTATAGTTGCTGCTGCAGAGAACAGTGCCATTGGTAAAGATAACGACTTGATGTGGCATTTACCAGATGATCTGAAACATTTTAAAAGAACCACGAAGGGACATCATGTGATTTCGGGAAGAAAAACATTTGAATCGCAGGGGAAAAAACCACTTCCAGGGAGAACAAACATAATAATTACGCGTCGTGAAAATTATGAAGCAAAAGACTGTATCGTGGTCTCAAGTCTTGATGAGGCCCTGGGTGCCGTAAGAGATGATGATGAGCCTTTTATTACAGGGGGTGCTGAGATATACAGAATTGCCATGCCGAAAGTGGACAGGATTTATCTAACCAGGGTTCATGCTGAATTAGATGCCGATACTTTTTTCTCTGAACCTGATTACAACCAGTGGAAGATTATTTCAGAACAATTTCATCCAAAGGATGAAAAACACCAATACTCTTTTACTGTGTATGTTATGGACAGAAAGAAGTAACATCTTATTAATTTGGTTGTTATGTGAATTTATTTTTGTATTTTTGTGTCCTTCATTAATAAATAATTAAACTAAATAAGATATGGGAAAAGGAGATAAAAAGACTAAAAAGGGAAAAATTTTCAGAGGTTCTTTTGGAGTAAGAAGACCTAAGAAGAGTGCTAAGCTTAAGAAAAAAGCTCTGAGAAAGAATCCTCAGGCTAATGCCCCTGAGCTACAGAAAGAAATGGCTACTGAAAATCTTCAGGAACCCAAAACTAAAACGGCAACAAAGAAAACTGCTCAAAAGAAATCCGACGAAAATAAATCTACAGAGAAGAAAACCGCAGAGAAGAAAACCGCAGAGAAGAAAACTGAAGAGAAAAAAACTGAAGAGAAAAAGCAATCCACTGCTAAGAAAACTGCTTCCAAATCTGGTAGTACAAAAAAAGAATCAAGTGAAAAGTCTTCCTCTACAAAGAAAAAAACAACTTCCGGTTCTAAAACAACAAAAAAGTCGACAGGCCAGTCTAAAGCAAAAGCTTCAGGGACGAAAAAAGAGGAAGATAAAAAGGACGAAGGAAAAGATAAAGAGTAATTATTTTATAACACAGAATAGGAGCCGGTTAAGTCCGGCTCTTTTTTTATTGAGTAGAGATCGTTCCTTCCATATATGTTCTTGCATTTCCCAGTAATTCAACACGGTCTTTAAGATTTCTGCAAATAATTTTTCCGGGTCGATGGGAGAGCTGTTCTGCGTGTAAATTGTTTTTTCCAAGTTTTTTTGCCCAAAAAGGGATAAGTTTTGTGTGTGCTGAACCTGTTACTGGATCTTCGTTAATTCCTGCTGCCGGGGCAAAAAATCTGGATACAAAGTCTGCCTTATCCCCCTGCGCCGTTACAATAATACCTCTTGTGTCTATATTTTTGAGAATGCTAAAATCAGGTTTTAACTTTTTGATATCTTCAGCAGTATCAAAAACCGCCATTATATCATCTGACTGATAAACTTCGGTGGGTCTTTTTCCAAGTCCTTTTACCAGTTCATCGCTTATGCTAATAGTTTTGTTTTCTGCCTTAGGCAATGAGAGAGATAAGTATTCATCTTCATTTTTTACAGTTAATTCATGATGGGTTGAAATAAATTTTACTTCGTTTCGTCCTGTTTCCAGGTGAAATATCACCAAATGTGCCGAAGCAAGAGTAGCATGTCCACAAAGGTCAACTTCACATGTAGGTGTAAACCATCTTATTTTGTAGTTATTTCCCTCCTTTACAATGAATGCAGTTTCAGAAAGATTATTTTCCATTGCAATTTTTTGCATGAGTTTTTTTTCGATCATTTCTTTAAGTGGCACCACTGCTGCCGGGTTCCCCTCAAAAATATTGGATGTAAAAGCATCTATCTGATATATAGGTAAGTTCATAATAGTATTTTTTTATAAATTTATAAGTATTGAAAGACAAGCCAAATTCACTGTTTAAATTTTTATTCTAAAATATTATAAAATACTATCCTTGTCTGAAAAACTTTATAGCGTCATGATTTAATATGCATTTTTTTATTAAACTTCACTGGTCATAATGAAGAGAGGTTTCATTGCAAAGCTCTTGTATTTTGGTCTTAGCCGTTCTGTATTATAATGTTCCTGGAGATTAACAACTTTGCTTTTGCTTGTAACAACTTCTATGGGCACATTGTCGTAATGGCCATGACGAAATACCACCAGCCGCCCATGAACGCCATTCAAAATCAGGTCGAGAGCCAGATTTCCAAACGCCATTGGAACTACGGAGTCTATTGAGTCGGGATCACCACCCCTTACCAGGTAACCAAGCTTCTGAGTAATAGTACCGACTTTTTGTCCATTATTGTGTTTAGGAGATAGTTCTTTGATTTTCTCGGAAACCATATCACCGATACCGCCGAGTTTAGCGTGCCCATACATATCTTTTTCCTGGTTTTCATAGATCATTTCATCTCCTCCTTTGAACATAGCTCCTTCAGAAACCAGAACAACAGAATAATTACTTGGATGTTTATGCCTGTCTTCCATTAATAGCCTCGTTAATTGTTCAATATCAAATTTATACTCCGGTATAACGCACCTGTCGGCAGAACCTGCCATAGTCGGCAGCATTGCAGTGAAACCAGCGTATCTTCCGAAAACTTCTAAAACCATAATCCTCTCATGCGAACCGGCTGTTGTTCTCAAAAGGTTGGTCATCATGATCGTACGGGTAACACAGGTACTAAATCCTATGCAGTAATCTGTGCCTGGAACATCATTATCCATTGTTTTAGGAATACCTATTACTTTAACACCTTCTGAGTAAAGCCTTACTGCATAACTTAAAGTGTCATCACCTCCTACAGGGATTAAATAATCAATGTTCAGAAATTCAAGGTTTTTTAAGATTTCCGGGGTTAAATCATTTGTTTTTTTATTGTATTTGTCTTTAAAATGTTCGGGTAATCTGTCTTTTGGTATTTTTGCAGGATTCACACGTGAACTATGGAGAAATGTTCCTCCTGTTCTTCCCGCTTTATTTACCATATCTTCTGTTAGTTCGTTAAAACAATTGCAGTTTTTATCCTCTGGTGCTTCTCTGTTTAACTCCAGCAAACCAGCATAACCTCTCCGGATGCCTATCACTTTATACCCTTCTCTTAGAGCTCGTATTGTAACTGCTCTTATGGCGGGGTTCAGACCAGGAACATCTCCTCCTCCTGTCAGAATTCCAATTACACCTTTAACCTTTTTTGCACTCATAATAATCCGTTTTAAAAAGTTTATTGAAGAATAACGTCAAGATAAATAATAAAAAAGGAATAGTAAAGTATTTTCTTCTTATTTTTTTGAGTCATGATTTTGCCGGATCTTAATATTTTATTTTTGAGATGCATAATTTTTGAGTTTGATTCGTCTTTATAAAAAATGCGAATAATGAATATTTTTCTTATTTTTGAAGAGAACATTAAAACCTGATTAGTATGGAAGAACAAATTAAAACAAATGCCGGCCAGGGTCTCGGAATAGCAGGACTCGTACTTGGAATTCTTTCGGTTATATTAGCATTACTTGGATGTACATTTTTAATTGCCTTGTTGCTTGGAGTAGTTGGTATCATATTAAGCGCCGTGGGCTTTTCACAGGCTAAAAGAAACAACGGTGCAAAAGGGATTAATCTTGGAGCATTGGTTGTATCAATTATTGGAGTTTTAATGGCTTTAACAATAACAGTATTCCTTGGTTCATTTTTTAAAGATTTAAGTGAAGGTGAGCATTGGTGGAATAAAATTGAGCAAATGGAAGATTTTGATATTTCTGATGAAATCGACAAAGAAATAGAAAAAGAACTTGAAGATCAGGAAATGGATAACCTGGAAAAGAAAATGGAAGATCTGGAAGGAGAAATTAAAGATACTGCAAAAGAAGAAGGTGATAAGGCTGAAAAAGACGTCGATGAATCAGTTAAAAAAGCCGAAGAGGAGCTTGAGAAATTAAAAGATGAGCAATAACAGGTTTTCCGTACATTAAATGTTTAGGCGGATAAATAATTCATACCATATAATAAATTTTATTTTTGCCGGAATAATATTACTTGTTTTTATATATTCCGGCATTTTTTCTGCTCAGAAAGAAAATCATCCGATTCCTTCAAATTCAGGATTGATTTATGGTAAAACAACCCCTAGCACAGGCCTGTCAAGGGCCTTTTCCGAAATTGTCCGGTTAAATTTTCACAAGGCAAAAGAATATAATGAGCATTCCGTTGATGTTTTTATGTTTTTCTTTTTACAGTTCTTTCTAAGACTTGGATTTACAGGAGTCTCTTTAAGAATGAAAAGGAAACAACTTAATTTTTTGGTATTTACAGATGCTATTTTTTCAGTCGGGATGTTTATTTATTGTTTTGCTGGTATTATTCCAATCTGATCTGTGGAAGGATAAGAATAATATATCTATTCTCCTTAAGTAGAAATCAGGTCTGGTTAATAAAATTTTTTACCGGGGTAATAAATTATTCAGAATGGAATCAAATATAGCCTTCCCTTCCGTATTACCAAGCATTTCATCAGCAGCTCTTTCAGGATGTGGCATCATGCCATAGACATTTTTTTCTTCATTGCATACACCTGCAATATTCTCCATGGAACCATTGGGATTGGCATCAAGAGTTATCTCCCCGTATTTGTTACAATACCTGAATAAGATCTGGTCTTTCATTCGCATGTCCTGCAATATTTCTTTGGGGGCATAATATCTTCCCTCACCATGAGCAATTGGAATTTTGATGGGTTGTTGCTTGTCAAGGTCCTTGGTGATTATGGTGTCGTTATTATCAGGAATAATATGTACATTCTGGCATATAAATTTTTGGTTGTTGTTGTGCAACAGTGCACCGGGAAGTAATCCGGTTTCACATAATACCTGAAATCCATTGCATATTCCAAAAACAAAACCTCCTCTTTTCGCAAAACTGACTATCTCATTCATAATCGGAGAGTATCTTGCAATAGCTCCTGACCGAAGATAATCACCATAAGAAAAGCCTCCTGGTAAAATAATAGCATTAACTCCCTTTAGATCTGCTTCTTTATGCCATAAAGCGACCACCTCTTGTTCCAGAATGTTGCGTAATGTATAAATTGTGTCATGGTCACAATTGGATCCGGGAAATATTACAACACCAAATTTCATTTTTTTTAACTTTAATAAAGATACATTTTGGATAGGTCAAATATAGAGAAATTAATATTAAGGACAAATATACATAACATACTTTTGAAATTAATCTGTTATTTTTGAGAGTGTATTATTTAAATTACACGCTATGAAAATATTCAAATATCTGCTTTGGTTTTTAGCTTTCTTTTTACTGGCTTTTATTTCTTTTCTGGGATACTTTACAGTGAATAATTATAACCCAAAAGAGAAAAAAATTTTAACTGATGAAGAATTTCCCGATACGATCAAAGGAGATACTGCTGAAATGTTGATCTGGAATATAGGATACGCCGGTTTAGGAGATGATATGAGCTTTTTTTATGACGGGGGAGAAAAGGTGCGTACTACAGAAAAAAGAACCAAAGAAAATCTTCAAAGAATTATTAAAGTGATTAAAAGTTTTAATAACCTTGAATTTATTTTGCTTCAGGAAGTTGATAGACATTCAAAAAGAAGTTATTACATCAATGAATCGGATTCCCTGAATAAATATCTACCAAATTATATAAGTGCTTTTGCCTTCAACTATAAGGTGGATTTTGTGCCTGTACCACTGAATAAGCCTCTGGGAAGAGTAGAAGGTGGCTTGATGACTCTCACCAGGAAAGCACCAGGCCATTTCGCAAGATATTCATTCCCTGGTAATTTTGCATGGCCTAAAAGCCTTTTTATGCTCGACCGCTGTTTTTTGACTGCTGAATATCACCTGTCAGGAGGGAAAAAACTATATCTCATTAATACACATAACTCAGCCTATGATGATGGAGATTTGAAAGAACAGCAAATGGAATACCTGAAAAAATTCATAACGAAACTATACGGTAATGGGCATTATGTGATAGTTGGAGGCGATTGGAACCAGTTGCCGCCTGGACATCAAAGCAAAAAAAGTATGGTGAAAAAGAGAATTCCAAACAATTATCTGCCCAGTGAATGGAAATGGGTATATGATCAGGATATTCCATCAAACCGGGCTTTAAACAAACCTTATGATGAAAGCAATAAAACAAGCATAATTGATTATTATTTGCTTTCCCCTAATTTGAAAGTAATAGAATGTAGAACCATTGATTTGGATTTTCAGCATTCCGATCATCAACCTGTTTACTTAAAGTTTTCTTTTGATAATGAGAATACTTGATTATTCCTTAATGATTGTTTAACTTGTTTCCTGTCAAACTCAAACAGGAGGTATTTATGAAACTTAATGTAAAAGCATTTGCACTGGCAGGCGGGATTGCCTTTGGTCTCGCAGTATTTTTACTTACAATATGGTACCTGATATTTGGTTTTGAGGGCCATACGCTTCAAAAACTTCATCATGTATATTTGGGATATTCTGTCTCTTTCCCCGGGGCTTTGATAGGTCTTGTCTGGGGATTTGTTGATGGTTTTATTGGAGGTGCGATTTTTTCATGGTTATATAATCTTTTTTTACCTAAGAAAAATGCATAAGAATATTTACCTGAATTGGATCGTCCTTTCCACCCGGGAGGACGATTTTTTTTTCATGTTTTAATAATATGCCAAAAATCATATAATTTGGGGTGTAAGATATTTATAAATAAACTATTTTTGGGCAGAATTTAATATTCAAAATGTTATGGTAAAACTACAAGATAGACTTAAATTCAGGGATGATTTTCCCATAGTAACCACAAAGCAGTGGGAAGAAAAAATCCAGAAGGATTTAAAAGGCGCTGATTATCAGAAAAAGTTAATCTGGCGAACCCAGGAAGGTTTTAACGTAAAACCCTATTACCGGGAAGAAGATCTCGAAGGGATCGGGCATCTGAAATTCTTCCCCGGAGAATTTCCTTATGTCAGAAGTAAGAAAGGAGATAACAATACCTGGTTTGTTCGTCAGGATATTCCTGTGAAAGGCGATTACAAGAAGGCAAACAGAAAAGCCCTTGAAATATTGAATAGAGGGGTTGACTCACTGGGTTTCATACTTGATGAAAATAACGAACCTTCCAGTAAGGATTTCGAAAACCTTCTCGAAGGAATTTGTTTATCGGCTATTGAGCTTAATTTCATGGCTAATCATGCCTCAGAGAAAGTTCTTGCCTTGTTATTGGAAAAACTTAAAAAAGAGAGTGAAAAATTTGAAGAAATAAAAGGAGGAACTGATTTTAACCCGATTGGGAATTTGAATTTGAATGGGAAATTCTGTCAATCGGCTGAAAATTCGTTTAATAAATCAAAAGAAGTTATTGAGTTGACAAAGAACTTGCCCGGTTATCGCGCAATTGAGGTAGATGGCTGCAGCTTACATAATGCAGGAGCAACCGCTGTACAGGAACTGGGTTTCTCCCTGGCCATGGGAAATGAATACCTGGCTAATCTCAGTGAGAAAGAACTTGATGTTGATACTATTGCCGATAACATTCGATTTAAATTTGGAGTTGGACCTGCCTATTTTATTGAAATAGCAAAATTCAGGGCTGCCAGAATGCTCTGGGCTAAAGTAGTGGAGGCATACAAACCCGGAAAACAGGAAAAAGCCCAAATGCAGATTCATGCTGAAACATCTCAGTGGAATCAGACTATTTATGATCCCTACGTGAATATGCTGAGAGGTACAACTGAATCAATGTCAGCAACTCTTAGCGGTGTTGATTCATTAACAGTCAACCCTTACAATAAATCTTTCGAAGAACCGAATAAATTTTCTGAAAGAATTGCAAGAAATACACAGATCCTGCTGAAAGAAGAAGCTTATTTCGACAAAGTAGTAGACCCTGCAGGAGGAGCTTATTATATTGAGAATCTTACGAATTCAATTGCAGAACATGCCTGGAGATTGTTCCAGGAAATTGAAGAGAAAGGTGGATATATCAAAGCTTTTGAGAATGGATTTGTTCAGGAAAAGATAAAAGAAGTAGCTAATCAGAGAAACTTTAACCTTGCAATGCGTAAAGAAGCATTGGTAGGAGTTAATCTTTATCCTAATGCGGATGAGGTTATGGAAGAAGGCTACGATGAAAATACAATTCAAAGTGCTGATTATGAAAGTAAAGATGCTGTTGCAGAACCATTGGTGCCTTACAGGGGGGCAGAAGAGATTGAGACCCTGAGGATTAAAACAGAAAGAAGCGGAAAGAGCCGACCAAGAGTCTTTTTGTTCACTATTGGCGATAAGACCATGCGAAGAGCCCGCGCGGGTTTTTCTTCTGGTTTCTTTGCAGCCGCCGGATTCGAAATTATTGACAATATCGGGTTTGATTCAGTGGAAGAAGGAGTGAAGGAAGCAAGAAATAAAGAGGCAGATATCGTAGTGATATGTTCGTCCGATCCTGAATACCCGGAGCTGGCACCTGCAATTAATGAGCAAATGAAGGATGATGCAATCATTGTAGTTGCCGGATATCCCAAAGACAGTATGGAACAGCTAAAAGAAGCCGGAATTAACCATTTTGTTCATATTAAATCAAATCTTGTTGAAACACTCAAAAAGTTTCAGGAAGAATTAGGTATCAGATAATTTTTTAATATTGAAAAGCACATAATTATGCGACCAGATTTTAATAAAATAAATCCTGATTTTACAGAGAACAAAGGCGGAAAAGTAAAACCCAGCGAAAAAGTCGTCTGGGAAACGCCTGAACAGATACCTGTAAAAGCGGCTTATACCCGGAAAGATCTTGAAGACCTTGAACATCTGCATTATGCAGCAGGAATTCCTCCATACCTGAGAGGTCCTTATTCTACTATGTATGCTATGAGGCCCTGGACTATCAGGCAGTATGCAGGATATTCCACTGCAGAGGAATCCAACGCTTTTTATCGCAGAAACCTTGCAGCCGGACAAAAAGGTTTGTCCATTGCTTTCGACCTGGCAACACACCGGGGATACGATTCAGATCACCCACGAGTTGCAGGTGATGTGGGTAAAGCAGGAGTAGCTGTGGATTCTATTCTCGATATGAAGGTGTTGTTCGATCAAATTCCGTTGGATCAAATGACGGTATCCATGACTATGAACGGAGCTGTTCTCCCTGTGATGGCTTTTTACATTGTGGCAGGACTGGAACAGGGTGTACCACTGGAGAAACTCAGCGGAACCATTCAGAATGATATCCTGAAGGAATTTATGGTGCGGAATACATACATATATCCCCCGGAATTCTCAATGAAGATCATTGCTGATATTTTTGAGTTTACATCCCAAAAAATGCCAAAGTTTAATTCAATTTCTGTTTCAGGGTATCATATGCAGGAAGCTGGTGCCACAGCAGATATTGAACTTGCTTATACACTGGCCGACGGACTGGAATACTTAAGAACCGGTATCAATGCCGGACTGGATATTGACTCTTTTGCCCCGCGTATTTCTTTTTTCTGGGCAATCGGAATGAATCATTTTACTGAAATAGCCAAGATGAGAGCTGCCCGAATGCTCTGGGCAAAGATTGTGAAACAGTTCGATCCGAAAAACCCAAAGTCCATGGCACTGAGAACACACTCCCAGACTTCCGGATGGAGCCTTACTGAACAGGATCCTTTTAACAATGTTGCCCGAACATGTGTGGAAGCTATGGGAGCAGCGCTTGGTCATACTCAATCGCTTCATACAAATGCGCTGGACGAAGCCATTGCGTTACCTACTGATTTCTCGGCAAGAATTGCCAGGAATACACAGATATATTTACAGGAAGAAACGAAAATTACCAAATCACTTGATCCATGGGCTGGTTCTTATTATGTGGAAAAACTAACAGATGAGATCGCAAACCGGGCCTGGGAACATATCAAGGAGATTGAAGAACTTGGCGGGATGACCAAAGCTATAGAAACCGGAGTTCCAAAAATGAGAATTGAAGAGGCTGCTGCTAAAAAGCAAGCCCGGCTGGATACCGGTAAGGAAGTGAGGGTAGGCGTGAATAAATACCGCCTGGATAAAGAAGAACCAATTGAGATTCTGGATGTGGATAATTCTGCAGTTCGCGAATCACAATTAAAAAGACTTAAAAAATTGAAAGAAGAACGAAACGAAGAAGAAGTTCAGAAAGCCCTTGACAAGCTTACAGAATGTGCAAAAACAGGAGAAGGAAACCTGCTTGAACTTTCAATTGATGCAGCGAAAAAGCGTGCCTCACTTGGCGAGATTTCCTATGCCTGTGAAAAAGCAGCTGGAAGATATACTGCTGTGACACGCTCGGTTTCGGGAGTTTACTCTTCCGAATCTAAGGATGATGAAAAATATCAGAAGGCAAGAGAACTGGTTAAAAAGTTTGCCGAAGAGGAAGGACGTCAGCCAAGAATCATGATTGCTAAAATGGGGCAGGATGGACACGACCGGGGAGCTAAAGTTGTTTCTACCGGTTATGCAGATCTTGGTTTTGATGTGGATATTGGTCCATTGTTCCAGACGCCTGCTGAAGCAGCAAGACAGGCTGTGGAAAATGATGTTCATATTCTTGGAGTTTCAAGCTTGGCAGCAGGTCATAAAACCCTCGTGCCACAAGTAATTGAAGAGCTTAAGAAACTAGGAAGAGAAGACATCATGGTAATAGCTGGTGGTGTAATTCCTTCGCAGGACTATAAATTCCTTTATGATACCGGTGTTGTGGGTGTTTTTGGCCCCGGAACTACGATCCCTGACGCTGCCATCAATATTTTGAAGGTGATGCTGGATGAAGAATAATTAGAAAATTCCTATAAAAAAGCCGAAAGCTAAGAGCTTTCGGCTTTTTTTTATAAAATTTGTCCCGTTCCATTATAAATCATAATTGTGTTAACTTATTTTAGGATAGCTCAATTATTAAAATAAAAAGTAAGACAAATTATTTTCTTTTTTTTTAATCCCATTTCTCTCGAAATTGTCACCGAAAAATTCTAAATTTACGATAGTTTCTCTGAAGCTTATTTAATTATTATCCAAAAGAAAGCGTTTATCATGAAAAGAATTTTACCTCTGCTTGTTTTAATACTAATTTCCCTTCAGCTTAATGCTCAAAACTTTGAACAACCCAGCATTAAGAAAATGAAATGGGGTTCTAATCTTAAAATTAATTTGCAATTATCCAATGACAGCAGCTATATATTGGATGTTAATCAATTGCCTCATTCTGACAGCAAATACGGCGAAACAAGAAATGAATATACTTACTATCAAACCCGTCTTTCTGAAAATTTTGTAGAACAATTAAAAAATATGAAAATAAAGGAGGAATTGAAAACTGATTCAGGGAGAGTGGTGCCATCAACTGATAAAACTTTATGGAGTGCTTTGCATAATTCTATTGGAGGAGGCTGGGCTCATTTTATGAATTGCCTTCTATATGCACTGGAGAAGAATTATTTACAACTAACAGCTCCTCTTATGGAACGACCCGAAACCAACTGGAAACCAAGTCCTGTTACAGAATCATACAGAAGAACAAAAAAATGGGATTATTATGCTCCTGTTAACCAGCGTTATGCGCAAAAGGAGTATAAAATCCGTAAAAATCATGGGAGTCTGAACCGCCTGAAAGACTTACCGGAAGATTTTATACAATTATTTGAGGAAACAGGAAACTGGAAATACAGGCGAATGAAGAAAAAGGATGAAAAAAAGAAACTGGCAAAAATAGATTTGGTTAAATTATTATTGGGAGCCAATTATTTGGGAAAGACACAGATTCAGTATATAAAAACAATGGTTTTAAAAGCTGTAAACGATTACTCAAAAGATCAGCTTCCGTCTATTATTATATTCGATAATTTTAATGCAGCAGTAGCAATGAGCCTCAATGAAAAAGGTTACGAAGTGGATCACATTGTTTTCAGTGATGCAAAAAAAATAAGCGAGGTAACTAAAAAGGAAAGAAGGAATCAGATTATGGCTATTGTAGACAATATTAACAATGTGAACAAAAAGATATTCCAGAAAAGATTGGAAAATTATTACGAAAAATAATTTATTTAAGAAGTAACATAATTTTAGGAATAAAAATAACCAGGGCAACAATTACGGAAATAATTGTAGCAAAGAGTACTGCTCCTGCAGAAATATCTTTAGTTTTCCTGATCTGTTCATCTGATTTGGGTTGAATATAATTGCATATTTTTTCAATGCTTTGATTGATCATTTCAGAGGTAATTACGATTCCAATGCAAATGATTATTGCCAGCCATTCAACAGAATTTATGGAGAAAAAGAAACCTGCCGCTATCACAAGCAAAATAGCCGTAAAATGAATATAATTATCTTTTTCAGAAAAAATGAATTCTTTGATACCGCTGAATGCAGATTTGAACTTTTTCTTTAAATGTTGCATGGTTTATCGTGTAAGAATATTTACCAGTTTTTTAAACTGAATTCATTACCGTCGAATTCGCCATAAGTAAAATTTGTAATCCAGTCGCCAAGGTTAATGTACCTTATGTTCCGGTCAATTTTCATATCAATGGGTTCATGTCTGTGCCCCAAAACGTAATAATCATAATTTTCTTTCTTTGCCAGCTCTTTTACATATTTTACTTGCAATTCTTTCTCTTCTCCCTGGAATTTTGGCGATTCTTCATTTGCTATGCGGCTGCTGTGCGACCATTTTCGGGCAATAGTAATTCCCAGGTTAGGATGAATTCTTGCAAATAGCCATTGTGCCAGTTTGTTCCTGAATATTTTTTTTAGGATTTTATAACTTGTATCACCAGGGCCTAATCCATCTCCATGAGCCAGGAAAAACCTTTTTCCTTTTAAAGTGGCAGATAAAGATTTTTTATGGTAGATCATTCCTGTTTCTTTCTGCAGGTATCCAAAAATCCACATGTCGTGATTCCCGGCAAAGAGATGTACAGGAATGCCTTTGTCTGAAAATTCGGCTATTTTACCCAGGAACCTTGTTGAGCCTTTGGGTATAGTGTGTTTGTATTCAAACCAGAAATCAAAAATATCTCCAAGTAAATATAATTCTTCAACATCTGATTCAATATGATTGAGCCAATCGACAATTTTTTTCTCTCTTTCCAGGCTCTCCTCATAATTTGGGGCTCCAAGGTGAAAGTCAGATGCAAAATATATTTTTTTATTTCCGGTGTCCATTTATTATTTAATCAAGTGCAATCGAAAGAGTTCTCTTCAGGTCATTTATCTCAGGTGTCCTGCTTATAATTTCACGGTTTTTATTAAGCAGAAAATCTGTAGGCAATTCAGTTATATTGTAAACTTTACCATAATATTGATTCCTTCCTTTTCCTCCTACGTTTATCCATGGCAGCTCATCAAATTTTACAGCTTTTTTCCAGTTTTCAGAGTCTGTATCTAAATTTACCTGGTAAATTTCAAAGCCTTTTGGGTGATACTGTTTATATACTTTCTTCAATTTAAGGTTTCTTTCAAGACTTCTCTTATTATTAGCCGACCAGAAGCTAATTAATAACATTTTTTCATGAATATCTTTTAGCGAAATGGTATCGCCTTCAATATTTGGTAATCTGATCATGGGTACAGGAAAATCTGATTGTTCAGCATACTTTTGAAATTTAGTATTTGTCTCAAGATTCCTGTATTTTTTCATCAGGTTGTCTTTATTAGCAATAAGCGCTTTTACATGATCCGAATCAGGATACTTTTTCTTTAGTGAATCAGCAACAAGTTTTATATACTGCAAATCCATATTTTTAAAGAGTACATAAGTGTCATCATTAATTTTCTGGTAAAGCGCCATTATGCTTGCCATAGAGCCCAGGTTGTCGAGGATGAAAGCAATCGAGGAGTCTCTCTGGCTTTCTACAATTGACTGGTATTCAGCATTAATTTTTTCTTGTTTTTTCGGATTTTTGGTTTTTGTATATAAGTTTTTCAGCGAATCTAATTTATATTTTGTGCTTGCCAGTCTGTTGCTTAATTTTTTAACTTTTTTGCTTCCTTCGGAGCCATTAATTGAATAATTGTTTAAGTTTTCAGAAGTGAATTTTAGTTCTACTTCTTCACCTGGTTCAACAAGTAAAGTAATGTAACGGCTGTTTGATAGACCCAACTGATAGAATTTTGGATGCTCGATGGTTTCTTTGAATGAAAATTTGCCCTTTTTATTTGTTCGCGCTGAATCAATTATTTGTGTGTTTCCAAGCAGGATTTCTTTCAGATAAACGGGTTTTTCTTTTACCCCTTTTATCTGCCCATCTATTTTTATTTTGTTTTGTTGGTTACAACTTGCGATTACCAGGATTAATAATAAAAAATATAGCCTTTTCATGGTCGAGAGTATTTACTTTTTTCCTCAAAAATAATAAAATGAAATTTTCAAAGGAGATTCTTGTTGGCTTTTATTTAAAATAAATAATTGTTAATAAAAAGGCAACATATTCCTCCTATAAGTTTAATTGATAATTTTAATTAGTCTTTCCGGGTGTTTTGATTAATTTTAATTCATTTGTCAATAACCTTGTCAACAGGATTAAACTAATTGGAATGATACAAGGACTGAATTGTTGGTTAAAAAAGCTGAAACCTATTAACAGAGTTATAATAGTTAGAATATATAATCCAATCAGGACTTTGTTTATTTTTTTTAGAGAGAAGGCTTTTCCAATAATTACCAATACAGCAATTGGTGATGCCCATAATAAATCCAGGTTTGCATTCATAGCCTGGTGTTCTGAGATAAACCAGAGGAAGGAAAGCAAGATTCCCAGCAAACCAGTGACAGAATAAAGAAGATAATCAATGACTGACATTATTTTTTTTGAAAAACGGAAAATTGACAGGATAAAAATGATTCCGAATATTATCCAGAATACCCAAAGAGGCTCCCATGTATTTGTTAAAACAGGCCTTTGTGTTTTTACAAGTATTTTTCTGGGGCCTAATATACTCTGGGCCTCATGCTTGTCTTTTTCTCTGAGTGTATGACTCATGTTGTAGGATAGATAGTCTGGAAGAAACATTTGCTCTTCAAAATCTGCTGTTTTATCTGCAGGCAATCCAAGTAAAATATTTATCCCCAGCTTAGCCCAGGGTAAATTCTTCAGATAAGGGAAGAGCATTTTTCTGAAAGTTTCAGGCGAATAAGCAGTTGAATCAAAATATAATGGTTGTTCAATTTGTTTTGCTGTTACATCCCATATTTTCGAGGAACAGTTGTTATAAAAGAAATCATAAAGGTAATACCTGTTTTCAGGAAGATAGTTTTTTTGAAGAAATACCAGTAGCTTTTGTTTTTCCTTATCAGTGAGTATAATTTCTTCTTCAACTACTGACCGGCCCTCGTTTTTGTACATTCTGAGAAATCTTCTTGTGGACTGTATGGCTAGCTGATAATTTAATTTCCCACTAACGAACTTCCAGTAAAAATGAGGCGTGTTAAAATCGAAAACACCGTAATTAAAAACAATATCTGTATTCGATATTGTGTCATGTACTCTGATAGCACTATGTCCGAACGTAGCGTATAATTCTTTCCCTGAAGAACATGTTAACAAGCTTATTTCTGCATTATTGGACAAGGGCTGCGAATGTGCTGTAAATACAGGTAAAAGAAAAAGAATGCAAGCGACAAAATTTTTAAATAGTTTCATTGAGCGTTATTTTCTATTTATTCTTATCACTTACAAAAGTAACATTTAAAATCTTTTTCCTATAAATACAACATCATCAACTTGATTATAATCCTTTTTCCATTCGTCAAAATTCTTTTCAAGGGCTTCTCTTTGCTGTTTTATCTCTAAATCCTGTATTGAAGCAAGGAAGTTTTTCAGAGGCCTTGATTTGAATTTTTTACCATCTTCTCCACCAAATTGATCAGCATATCCATCTGAGAAAATGTAGGCCGTATCTCCTTTATTGACATCTATTTTATGGTTTGTAAATTTTTTGTTTTCAACCCCTGTGGTTCTTCCAATCGGGAAACGATTAGCCTTATATTCCTCTAGTTCTTTGCCTCTGTATAAATATAGAGAATTGTAAGCTCCGGCGTATTCAAGGGTATTTGTATTTTTATCATAACACATTAAGGCTATATCCATTCCATCATTCACCACTGTTTCTCCATGCACATTGCTCTGATGCAATGCATTTAAAATTTCGTGATTTAATCTGTTTAAAATAAGATCGGGCCTTATAATTCCATATTCTTTTACAATTTTGGTAAGCAGATTATGGCCCATAATTGACAAAAACGCACCAGGCACACCATGGCCTGTACAATCAACAGCGGCCATCAGTTCTTTGTTATCTACTGATTCGAACCAGTAAAAATCACCACTCACAATATCTTTTGGCCTGAAAATCAAAAACATATTATTGAATGGAATGTCAGGAGGAAGTACTGCTACCTGGATTCTTTGAGCATACCGGATGCTGTCGAGAATATCATTATTTTTCTTTTCCAGTTCTTCATTTTTTCTTCTGATTTCAACTGTTCTTTCTGCTACTTTTTGTTCAAGAATTTGTTTTTCTTTTCTTAGGTTTCTTTCTCTTATTTTAATATATACCACTATAACTACAATGCCAATAATAATTACGCTTAATATGAACCACCATGTTTGATAAAATGGAGGTCTTATCGTAAAATTATAAGTAACAGGCTCGGAGTTCCAGACTCCTGCATAGTTTTTAGCTTTTAGTTTAAATGTGTACGATCCTGGAGATAAACTGGAATAATTTACCATGGTTTGTTTAGTTGCGGGTCTCCATTTTTTATCGGCACCATCCAGTTTTATTTTGTATTTTACCAGATCAGGATTTGTTAATGAAATGCTGTTAAAATTGAAAATAAATGAATTTTCTTTATAATTAAATTTCTTTCCCGATTTGAGAGGGGCTTTTTCCATATTAACCAGCATTGATTCAATATGGGTTAAAGGTTCAGTTATTTTTTCATTTTCATATTCAGGATTGTATTTTATGGCTCCCTTAACAGTGCCAAACCAAATATTCCCCTGCTTATCTGTATAAGTTGCATTGTCTTTTGTTTCTATTCCTGTAAATCCATTCTTTTTGGTGTATGTGAATATTTTCTCACCCGGTAATTTTAATTGATTCAAACCTTTATTGGTTCCGATCAGTAAGTTGTTATTCTGATCTACATTAAGAAGAGTAACGTGATTACTTAGTAGTCCATTGTCTTCTGTAAATTTATGTATGAGCGAGTCAGAATTGTATTGATATAATCCTTTGGAGCGGGTTCCAATCCAGATTTTCCCTGATTTATCTTCTACTACTGCCGAAGGAGAAATAGCCGCATTGGTTTTGATTTGTTTGTATTTTTCTCCATCAATAATGGTAATACCTTTATATTCTGAGCCAACCCATACTCTTCCTTTGCTGTCAATATGCAAAGTTGTAATAGAATTGCTGGCAATTCCATCTTTCTGTGTGATAGCCTTTATTTCATGGTTGTTAATGTTATAGTGATATATTCCACCAATGGTTCCTATCCATAAATTGTTTTCAGAGTCAACTTCAATCTGAGTGATTACAATTCTTCTTCTTCTGAATTCGTTGTTAATAACAGGATCATAATAATATTCTCCGGATTCAGGAAAATACTGGAGAATCTGGTTTTCTGTTGATATCCAGATGTTTCCATCCTTGTCTTCTTTAATAAAACGGATTTTATTTCCAACTAATCTTCCTTTTTTGTTCAGGTATTTTACAGCATTTTTTTTATCAGATTCAGGGTTGTATATAGTTATGCCATTATTTGTACCAAACCAGTACTGGTTTTTATTATCCTGGTAGATTGCGTGTACTTGTGGATCAATAATTCCCGGGTCAGGACTAATGTCTTTATTGTAGGTTATAAATTGATCTCCTTTAAATATCAGAAGACCGTGGTCGTTTGTTCCAATTAGTATATTTCCTTCAAGATCTTCTTTTATCACTCTTATTTTATTGTCGTCGAGTCCATTTTCGGTATTAAATGTTTTTATATCTCCTTCTGAAAAGCGCGAGATTCCTCCTCCCCAGGTACCAACCCATACATCTCCACGGCTGTCTTCTGTAATATAGCTTATCCAGTTATTTGCAAGGCCATCGCGTTTCGAGTCATAAATTTTAAAAGAATCTTTTTCAGGATAATATCTGAAAAGTCCTCCATGAAATGTACCAAACCAAATTTGTCCTCTGCTGTCTTCCATCATAGTAGTAATTTGGAAATAGCTGGTGAGTCCTTCTGGATAAAATTTAGTAAAAGCTTCTTCCTTTTCACTGTATTTGTTAATCATGGCATCAGATATGAAAAACAGGGAGCTGTCCATGGCAAGGTGACTTCCAAAAATTCTGTCTCCAATTTCTTTCCCTTTAAAGTGGGAGTATTCCATTTGAGTGGTATCTAGCTGGTAAGGATTTTCAAGGCGAAAGATTCCGTCCCCGTGAGTTGTGATCCAGATGCGGCGATTTTTGCCTTCTATAATGGAAGTAATATCTGTGTTTATTTTTTCACTAACCGGGTGAATTCTGAAATCCTCCCTGTTGTAGAAAGTAATGGTTCCGGCTTTGTGTCCAAACCAGATATTCTGGTTTTGGTCAATATAAATGGTTCGCACAGCTTTTTCTCCAATTCCTTTGTCTGTTGTATAATTCACAAAATTTTTCCCATCAAATCTTGATATGCCACTTTCTGTGCCAAGCCATAAATAGCCCTGTTTATCCTGGGCAATATCATAAACTTTCGATTGCGATAAACCTTCTTTTACACTATACTGGTCAAAATAATATTCCTGTGCTATAACATTATTTGAAATCAGCAATAAAGCAAAAAAAAGAGTTACCCAAAGAATAGATTGGGTAACTCTTCTAAATAATTTAGAATCAGAATGTATCATAAATGTATTTTTTTATTTCTCTTTTGAAATAAAGAAGAAAGTTCCTCCTTCATCTTCCAGTCCTGCAATTTTCCCGAATTGAGGTTTTTGTCTTCCTGCTTTTGAAACCGCAAGCGTAACCTTAGATACAACATCTTCAATTGGCAAACAGGCATTGGGGTTATTTTCTAATGTATTTGCAAATGTTTCTGTAAATTGAGATTCGTCTACAGCTAATTCATATCCTGCAGATGAGAGTACCTGCGCCGATTTAGCTTGAGTATCTCTCCAGTCACTGCAGTCGCGTTTTTTATGAATCGATCTCATTGCCTGGTAAAATGAGGGGCCTGATTCACATGCATCTGTAACTACGAGAGTGTGGGTTACATGTTTTGAGTAAGCCTGCAATGAAGCTTTTAGGTTGTTAATGTTAAAGAAAGAAAATTCATCATCTCTGTTGGCATCAATTGGAACCCAATAGCCGGTTTCGTTAATAAATTTTCCATGTCCTGCATACCAGATTAACAATGAATTAACTTTGTTTGTGCGAACCAGGTCGCGAAGTTCAATAGAAAAGAATTTTTCCAGCTCTCTTTTGGTCAGGTTCTTCTTATGAATAAAATTATGAATCCTGTAGTTTGCTAATACGGATTTGATTTTACTTACATCCTTCACGGGTCCGTCAAGACTGGCAAATGTTTCGTAGTCCGAGTTTTCTATAAACACAACCCATGTTTTACCCATTGGATTATCTTTGGCAATATTCACTCCCTCACGGTTGAATTTGAATAATTTAGTTTTCGTATTACCGTGGATATCTGTTGCTTTAACGGTTATTTCATTTTTATTTGAAATATCTATTGTTGCCGAAAACTGCGGGTCATTAATTTTTTGCGAGTAACTCGCTACTTTATCTTCTATATAAATGTCTTTTATTAAACTTTCATCCTTAATTTTTCCTTCTACGTATAATTTAGGATTGTCGTTTTGTAAATATATTTCTCCGTTATCTGATGCATAAGGTGTTACCAGCTTTATCTCAGGAGCATCAATTTCAGTTTTCTTGATAGGGTAATATAATTCTTTTGTATTGTTGTATACATCCTTTGCTAAAATTGTAATCCCTTTCTTATCCACTACAGGAACTTCAGCAGCAAAGATTGTCTTTCCCTTTTCGTTTTTTTCAAATTCAAAATCCTGGTCTTCAATTTTAAAAGATTTCAAATCACTTTCATCTTTTATTACTCCTGCTAGTAATACTTTTTCAGCATCACCGCGAACAATTAAAGTTTTTCCTTCTTTTCTGATTGAATCTGCAAAAGCTATCTCAGGAGCATTTTCCTCTCGCCTTAGTTCATATAACTTTTTCTCTACTCTTACGATCCTTTCTTTTGATGCAGCAGAATCATTTTTAGCAAGTTGTATGAATTTTTGATAGTCATTTGCTGCTTTTTTATAATTAGTTACTTCTTCATTTGACTTGCCTCTGTAATAATATGCTTCTGCATTTTTTGGATTTAGGCTGATGACTTTGCTAAAGTCATTTACTGCATTCATATTTTGATTAAAATTCTGGTAATATAAGCCTCTTTTGAAGAAAATATCTTCATCGTCCGGGCTGAAGAGTAATATTTTTGATAAGTCATTGATTGCTTTCGGGTATTCTAATTTCTGTTTGTATACTTTGCTTCTGATTAATAGTATATCTTTATTTTTACTGTCTACAGATAATGCCTGGTTACAAGCTTCAAGAGCTTTATCATATTCTCCTGATTTTAATAGCACTTCTGATAATGCTATATGGGTTGTCATATCTGTAGGGATATACTCTAAAGCTTTTCTGAAATCTTTTTCAGCTTCCTGGTTTTTATCCAGTTTTTCTTCAACAAATCCCTGGGTATAATAATTTGGACCATTTTCCTCTAATTCAGTAAGTTTTTTGCTGTGTTTATATGCCTTCGAATATTTTTTTAGCTGAATTAGAGCCTTAATATTTAACTTGTATGCATCTAAATGCTCATCTTCCAATTTAATAGTTTGTTGCGCCATTTTACTTGCATTTTCATAGTCTTCTATATCCATATACAAGTTTGCCGCTTTCATATAAAGCTCAGGTTCCTTTTTAAAAGTAGCTGCCCTGCTGTAATCTTCGGCTGCTTTACTTTTTTTATCCAGTTTTTTATAAGCATTTGCTCTTGCAAGGTAAGCTTTAGGGTTATCTGCATCTTCTTCTAACCATTGCGAAAATTGAGCTATAGCATCATTGTAATTCCCTGAATCATAAAATTCCATTCCGGTTTTGTAGAGCTTACTAGTACATTGGGAAAATAAAACTCCTACAAAAATCAGAACAACAATAGGTGAAAGTAATTTGGTTTTATTCATGGCTATCTAATTTATTTTCAGTTTCGTTTATTATCTACATAAATCATTCCAAAAATAATAAATAAACATATATAAATAAAAAGAAATGAAAGGTTTATAGTTATATTTTACGAAAAAAATACAATCTTGTTTCTTTCAGATCTTCCATATTTAATAGTTTTTTACTATTTATTTCCGGAGCTTTAATACCTTCTGTGAAAATTTTCTTCCCAATAAATACTCTTGCTTCATCCCAAAGGTTTTTGTCTATAAATTTTTGCAGGGTTTGTCGTCCACCTTCTATAATAAGAGAATTGATTTTTTTGTCCCTTATAATTTCTAAAATTTGTTCTTCGGTATCCTGGCCAAAATCCATATCAATGAATTCTTTGTTTCTATCTTTTTTTTGGCTGGTTTTGTCTGTTTTCAGGCTTTCCCTGAAAACAGTCAGAGGGAATTCATCATTTATTAATCTTAAAGAAACCGGAGGATTTAAATCTTCATAAATTAGAAACCTTGTTGGATTCTTACCTTTCCATTCTCTGGAAGTTAGTTGCGGATTGTCCATTACAGCTGTGTTTTTACCTACAAGTATGCCTGCTTCCTCTGTTCTCCACTTATGTACAAGTTGTTTTGAAAGTTGATTTGTAATCCAGTTTGGTTGAATGGGATCGTCTGCATTTCTTTTTTTATCAATAAAACCATCAATTGTTTGTGCCCATTTTAATATAAGGTAAGGGCGTTTTCTTTCAAAAAAAGTAAAGAATCTGCGGTTTATTTCTCTGCACTGCTCTTCCAAAACTCCAACCTTTACCTTGCACTTTCCTTCTTTAAGAATTGATATTCCTTTCCCTGAGACTTTTGAAGAAGTATCCTTGGTGCCAATCACAACTTCCGGAATTCCTTCCTTAACAATTCTATCTGCACATGGTGGTGTATTGCCATAATGAGAGCAAGGTTCTAAATTTACATACAAGGTTGATTTTTTTAGAAGGCTTTTGTCCCGGACTGATTCAATGGCATTTACCTCGGCATGAGATTTCCCGTATTCTTTATGGTATCCTTCTCCTATAATTTTGTTGTTGTAAACGATAACAGAACCTACAAGTGGATTTGGCGAGGTGTTCCCCAAACCCTGGAGGGCAAGTTCATTACATCGTTTTATATATTTTTCATCTTCTGATAACATTTTTTAACTGGCAATTTTATATTTTTGATTTCATGAACCATCAAATGCGCTTAGTTGACCTGACAAAATGGATAAAAAGCGAATTAAACTCATTTTATCCTGAACGTGAAATCGATAGTTTCATTCAAATTATCTATGAATATACAATAAATTTAGAAAAAACACAGATTTTGATTAGTGGAAATTTAAAATTGAATGAGGAGAAAATAAAAAAAATTAAAGATATTGTACATAGACTAAAGAAATACGAACCAATACAATATATAACAGGAGAGACTTTTTTTTATGATTGCAAAATAAAAGTGGATGAACATGTTTTGATTCCGCGACAGGAAACCGAAGAACTTGTTGACTGGATTATAAAAGACAATGAGTTAGAGAACCCTAAGATTCTTGATATCGGAACAGGAAGCGGTTGTATTGCAATAGCACTTGCCAGAAATATACCTGGAGCAAAAGTTTTTGCCAGCGATTATTCAACAAATATTCTGGAACGGGCAAAGAAAAATTCAGAGTTAAATGGTACCAGGGTGTTCTTTTTTAAACATGATCTCTCAAAGTCGTTAAAATTTGAATATGGAAATTTTGATGTTATCGTAAGTAATCCTCCTTATGTATTAAATAAAGAAAAAGATATAATACCGGAAAATGTAATAAATTTTGAGCCTGGGCGTGCATTGTTTGTTAATGATCAGGATCCTTTATATTTTTATAAAAGAATTAGTGAACTTACATTATATTCTCTAAAAAAAAGCGGAAAATTATTTTTTGAGATTAATGAAAAAAAAGGAGAGGAAATTATTGAATTGCTTTTTAGTAAAGGGTTTAAAGATATAGTTCTTAAAAAGGATATAAATGAAAAAGACCGGTTTGTAAAAGCGACTTTATGAATGAAGAAGAAAAACAAAAGATAATCCAAAGGCTTTCCAGAATTTGTATGAGAGGTGAGAAATGTGAGCAGGATATAAAGAAAAAACTGGTAAACTGGAAAGTGCCTGGCCAGGATCATAATGATATAATTGATTTTCTTAAGAAAGAAGATTTTATCGATCATAGCAGATATTCTAATGCTTTTGTGAATGATAAAATAAAATTTTATCACTGGGGGAGGCAAAAAATAAGGGCGTATTTAAAAAATAAAGAAATAGAAGAAGAAAATATTGAAGCCTCACTGAATAAAATTTCACAGAAATTCTACGATGAAACGCTAAAAAAAGAGTTAGCTAAGAAAAAAGAAAAGTTGCCGGAGTTGCCTGACAGAGAGACAAAAAGAAGGCTTGTGAATTATTTAGTACAAAAAGGTTTTGAATATGGCAAGGTTTTTGAATTTGTTGAAAGCGAAATGAAAAATGATAATGCCAATTAAAAATATTTGGATAATAAATAATTTAATAATTATCTTTACGATAAATCAAAAAAAGTTGAATATGAAAATCTGTAAACATTTTTCTGGAGTTCTTGCGTTAGTTTTTCTGCTTACTTTATGTTCCTGCTCTTCGACACAATTGTCAGCCGGAGGGAAGAAAAAACCCAAATGGGTTAGAGAACGACCTGTAAGTAATGAATATTATATTGGTATTGGAATGGCCAATAAATCGGGAGATAATTATATTAAGGTTGCTAAAGATAATGCACTTACTGATCTTATTTCGGAAATTTCAGTAAAAATATCCAGCAATTCAGTTCTTCGTCAGTTTGAGAATAATGTGGAATTCAGAGAAGAGTTTGAATCTTATACAAAAACTAAGGTTAAGGACGAAATTGAAGATTTTGAGCATGTGGATTCTTATGAAGGTAAAGATAATTATTGGGTATACTATCGATTGTCAAAAGAAAAGTATGCAAGAATGAAGAGAGAAAAGCTGGAAAAAGCTAAGAATCTTGCAAAGGATTTCTATGAAAAGGCTAAAAAAGCGGAAGAAAAACTGGATCTTCATAATGCCCTGAACTACTATGTGAAAAGTTTTGAAGCCGTTAAAAAACACCTGGATGAAGATTTGTCGGTATTTACACTTGAAGGAAGAATTAACCTTGGGAATGCCATTTATCAGAATATTCAGGAAATTTTTAGTTCCATAAATATTGAGCCAGGACAAGAACTTTATGAAATAAAAGCCCTGTCTTCTAATACAACACCTGTAAAAGCTTTCGTCACATACCAAAAAGATGGTAGCCAGCAACCCGTTAATAATTTACCTGTTGTTTTTTCTTTTCCTGAATTGGATATTGATAAAACAGAAAGTGTGAATTCTAACGCAGCAGGTGAATTGGTTTGCAGCATTGCTGAGATGGCTCCAAAAGGAGAAAGACAAAAGATTAAGGCTACATTAAATACAGAAGTTTATTTTGGAGAAGAGAAAAGAACCCTTCTGAAAGAAATGTTTAAGAATGTAAGCAATGTTCCACACGGATATATTGTTGTTAATGTTAGTGATCTAAAAGCTTATTTTGAGGCAAGTGAAACACAGTTTGGCAAAAATATGCCTTCAAAACCGATAGCTAAATTATTTAAAAAAGAGTTATCAGAGGATTTCTTCTCATTTGTTGATGAGAAAGACAATGCTGATGTGCATATTAAGGTGGATGCCAATATCATAAAAGGGAAAAAGATGGATCGTTTTAATTTGCATACGGCTTACGCCAATTGTAATATTAGCCTGACAAACGCAAAAACAAATGCTGAAATATATAGTACAGGCCTGAATAACATAAAAGGAATGAAAACAGGTAGTTTCAGTATGGCAGCGCAGGATGCAAGAAAAAAAGTTGAGGAACAAATAAGAAACCAAATAATACCAGATATTCGTAAGATAAATTTTTAACCTTTAAACAACATCAATTATGAAAACTAAACTTTACAAAACATTAAATTATTTAGTAGTAGGAGCCTTTATCCTGGGCATAGGATTAACTGGCTGTAAATCGAAAAAAGAAGCAGCAAAAAATGTTTCTGCACAGGAAGAGGAATTAATAACTTACTACTGTTCAGGACCCGAATACAGAACTGATAAAAAGAATTTCAGGGCAAATGCCATTGGTGAAAGTCGAGATCAGATGGTTGCCAGAAAGAAAGCTATGAGTAATGCAAAAGCTGCACTGGCTGGTCAGATTGAGACTGTTATCAAAGGAGCAACTGATAACTATGTGAATTCAAGAGAATTTAATAACGTAGAAGAAGTGGAAGAAAGATTTGAGTCACTTAATCGAGAAGTTATTAATCAACAACTCAATAATGTAAAAACAATTTGCCAAAAGCATACACGTACTAAAGGTGGTAAATTTAAAACCTATGTTGCCATTGAAATGGGTGTGGATGCACTTGAAAATGCTTTAGATGAAAGACTTTCAAAAGACAAGAGACTTCGTGTAGACTATGACTATGAGAAGTACAAAGAAACTTTTGAAAAAGAAATGGAAAAAATGGAAAATCAATAATTCATAGTAGATTAATTAGATTTTTTAATAGGAGGGGCTTTTTAATAAGTCCCTTTTTTTATGCCGTTTTTTATTTTATTTTATAGCTTTGTTTCAAAAACAATAAAAAAATGATTATATCAGAAGAAATACAAGAGTTGGAAAAGCGCAAGAATGCGCTGAGGAGGCATCTTTGACGTCGATAATAAGAAAATCCGAATAGAAGAAGAAGAAGAAAAAACCCAGGCACCTGATTTTTGGGATGATCCGCAGAAAGCAGAAAAGCAACTCAAGAAAATTTCTGCTTTAAAACAATGGACAAAAGCATATGAGGAAATTGAAACAGCATTTGAAGAGCTGAATATTTATAAAGAGTTTCTGGAAGAGGGTGAAATTGATGAGGAGGATCTTAAGCAGAAGGTGAAGCAGGTACAGAGACTTATCGAAAAACTGGAGCTTAAAAACATGCTGGGAAAGGAAGAAGATGCATGCGGAGCTTATTTGCAAATTAATCCTGGAGCCGGTGGAACAGAAAGTCATGATTGGGCAGAGATGCTTATGAGAATGTATATTCGATGGGGAGAAAGGAATAATTATAAGGTAAAGGAAATATACCACCAGCCTGGAGATGAGGCCGGAATAAAATCGGTCACCCTTGAGTTTGAAGGAGACTATGCTTATGGATATTTAAAAAGTGAAAATGGCGTCCACCGATTGGTAAGAATTTCACCTTTTGACTCCAACAACAGAAGACATACTTCTTTTGCGTCAGTATTTGTTTCCCCGGTCATTGATGATAACATAGAAATTGATATTAATCCGGGTGACATTGAGTGGGAAACTTTTCGTTCCAGTGGTGCTGGCGGACAGCATGTGAATAAAGTGGAGACAGCTGTTCGTTTAAAACATACCCCTACGGGAATAACTATTGAAAACCAGGAAACACGTTCACAGAATAAGAACAAAGAAAAAGCCATGAGAATGCTGCGTTCGCAATTATACGAGATTGAAATGCAGAAAAGAATGGAAGAAAAAGATAAAATTGAAGAGAATAAAAAGAAAATTGAATGGGGCTCGCAGATTCGAAGTTATATTCTCCACCCTTATAAAATGATTAAGGATTTACGAACCAATACAGAAACCTCTAATGTCCAGGATGTCCTTGATGGAGAACTGGATGCTTTTATTAAGAATTATTTGATGGAGTATGGTGGAAACTAAAAAAGAACTTATGAAAATATCATTTGTTACATACAGAAAATGACTATGAATAAACAATGAGAATTCCTTGATATTAAAATTCTGACAGAACACGATTGATATAAATATATTAGTAAAAACCAAACCGTTAAATAAATTTATCCAAATGAATATCTACCACAATCCAAGATGTAAAAAAAGCAGGGCTGGTTTACAGTACCTTGAAGAAAAGGGTTATTCACCTACGGTGATAAAATATTTGAAAGACCAGCCTTTTACAGAGGGAAGCCTGAAAAAAATCCTCATGAAGCTTAATAAAAAACCTGCAGAAATTATTAGAACGCAGGAGAAAGTTTACAAAGAGCAATTTAAGGGTAAAAAATTTAATGATGATGAATGGGTGAAAATACTGGTAGAAAACCCGAAACTTATACAACGGCCGATTATAGAGACGAAGCATAAAGCAGTCATCGGAGATCCTCCTGAAAATATTGAAGAATTGCTTTAAATTTTGTATCTTTTGAATCCTAATGTCAAATGATCCATAAATCGTTTGATTTTATATTGTTGCTCATTAATTTTTAACCCTAAAATTATTGTCTTATGTCAACTCCTGAATTTAAGTACTATGATCCTTACCCTGTAGGGAAAGATAACACAGAATACTATTTACTAACAAAAGATCATGTCTCTGTTGCTCAGTTTGAAGGAGAGGATATCCTGAAAGTTGATAAAGAAGGTCTTACCAAACTTGCTAATGCAGCCTTTTATGATACTTCTTTTATGCTGCGAACGGAGCATCTAAAACAGGTTGCTGCCATACTGGATGATGATGAAGCCAGTGAAAATGATAAATATGTGGCTTTAACCATGCTCAGAAATGCAGAGGTTTCCTCAAAAGGTGTGCTTCCGTTCTGCCAGGACACCGGTACTGCTACTATCTTTGCCAAAAAAGGCCAGAAAGTTTGGACTGGTGGAGGGGATCAAGAAGCTCTTTCAAAAGGTGTTTATAAAACTTATACTGAAGAAAATTTGAGATATTCTCAGACGATTCCCCTGGATATGTATACAGAGAAGAACTCAGGAACTAATTTGCCGGCACAGATTGATATACATGCCACGGATGGCGATGAATATAATTTTCTTTTTGTGGCTAAAGGTGGAGGTTCTGCCAATAAAACGGCTCTTTATCAGCAAACCAAAGCCCTGTTGAATCCTGACAAACTTGAAAAATTTCTTGTGGAAAAACTTAAATCCTTAGGAACTGCCGCGTGTCCACCCTACCATGTAGCTTTTGTAATTGGAGGTACCTCTGCTGAAGCCAATCTTAAAACAGTAAAGCTGGCATCAACAAAATATTATGATAATTTACCAACTAAAGGAAATGAAGGAGGACAGGCTTTCCGTGACATTGAACTTGAAAATAAAGTTTTAAAAGCTGCTTATAATCTAGGTATTGGTGCTCAGTTTGGAGGAAAATATTTTGCCCTGGATATCCGTATTGTCAGGTTACCACGACATGGAGCTTCCTGCCCGGTTGGAATGGGTGTTTCGTGTTCTGCCGATCGAAATATAAAAGCAAAAATTAATAAAGATGGGATATGGGTCGAAAAACTGGAGAAAAATCCGGGGAGACTGATACCTGAAACATACAGGAAAAAAGAAGAGGATGGTGCCGTTAAAATTGATCTCGACAAGCCAATGAAGGAGGTACTGACTGAGCTTTCTAAACATCCGGTCGGAACCAGACTTTCTCTTAATGGAACTATTATTGTCGGACGTGATATCGCCCATGCAAAACTCAAGGAAAGACTGGATAATGGAGAAGATCTTCCGGATTATGTTAAAGAGCATCCTATTTATTATGCAGGTCCGGCAAAAAAACCGGAAGGAATGCCTTCCGGATCATTTGGTCCAACAACTGCAGGAAGAATGGATCCTTATGTGGAACCTTTCCAAAAAGCCGGAGGAAGTATGGTAATGATTGCTAAAGGAAACAGAAGTCAGCAAGTTACCGATGCATGCAATAAATATGGTGGATTCTATTTGGGTAGTATCGGAGGACCTGCTGCCATTCTTGCCCAGGAAAATATCAAAAATGTTGAATTGCTTGAATATCCTGAATTGGGCATGGAGGCTATTTGGAAAATTCAAGTGGAGGATTTTCCTGCCTTTATCCTTGTAGATGATAAGGGGAATGATTTTTACAGCATGAAATAAGATATTCAATAATATTGAAATTTAGGGTCAGAATGTGTGAAAATATTCTGACCTTTTTTAATGGTTTACTTATCCATTAAAACCAAACTTTTTAAGTGAGTATTTGTTGTTATGATTAAAAACCCGATTACTTATGGAATATAGGATTGAACATGATACCCTGGGCGAAATAAAGGTTCCTGCAGACAAATATTGGGGGGCACAAACTGAACGTTCAAGAAATAATTTTCAGATTGGGGCAGCTTCTTCAATGCCATTTGAAATAATATACGCTTATGGATTACTTAAAAAAGCAGCAGCAATTGTAAATTATAAGCATGGCTTAATTTCAGAGGAAAAGAAGAACCTGATTATAAAGGTTTCTGAGGAAATTGAAAAAGGTAAATTGGATGAGCATTTTCCTCTTGTTATTTGGCAGACAGGTTCAGGAACCCACACCAATATGAATGTGAATGAAGTAATCTCTAACAGAGCCCAGGAATTGGCCGGGTTAAAAACAGGGGAAGAAAATAACTTACTACACCCAAATGATGATGTAAACAAATCTCAATCTTCTAATGATACTTTTCCTTCTGCTATGCATATTGCTGCTTATAGGCTTTTGATGGAAACTACTCTGCCTTCTCTGGAATTATTAAAAGAAGAATTAACCAAAAAAAGCAGGGAGTTTGAAAAAATAATTAAAACAGGCAGGACCCACATGATGGATGCTGTGCCGTTAACACTCGGGCAGGAGTTTTCTGGTTACTCTGAACAGATAAATTATGGTATTAAAGCTTTGGAAAAGAATATGCCTCGTTTATCAGCGTTAACAATTGGTGGAACTGCTGTTGGTACAGGTTTAAATACTCCTGAAGGTTTTGATAAGGATATGGTAAAAGAAATTTCCAAGTTGTCGGGTTATTCCTTTAACGTAACAAGAAATAAACTTGAAGCGCAGGCAACACATGATGCATTAGTGGAAGCTCACGGAGCTTTAAAAAGCATTGCTGTTAGTTTGATGAAGATATCAAATGATATTCGTATGCTGGCATCAGGGCCGCGGGGTGGAATTGGTGAATTAATTTTACCAGCAAATGAGCCGGGGTCTTCAATAATGCCAGGCAAACTAAACCCCACACAAACCGAAGCGCTTTCAATGGTGGCAGCCCAGGTGATGGGAAATGATGTTTCGGTAAATATAGGTGGGTCGAACGGGCACCTGGAATTAAATGCTTTTAAACCCTTGATTATTTCTAACTTCTTGGAGTCGGCCCGTCTTCTGGGAAATGCGACCAGGTCATTTGCTATAAATACAATAAGAGGTCTGAAACCCAATGAGGAAAAAATAAAAGAATATCTGAATAATTCTTTAATGTTGGTAACAGCATTGAATAAACATATTGGCTATAAAAAATCAGCTGAGATTGCCAAATATGCCTATGCTGAGAATAAAACCCTTCGTGAGGCTGCAATTGAAACAGGTTATCTTACCCCGGAACAATTTGATGAATGGGTAAATCCCTCTGGGATGGCTGGTTTAGAGAGTTGAAGGTAATTGTCTTTTATTAAAATCTTTTGCTCCTATAATATCAATTTTATTTGATTGATAAAAGAATTCATGAGTTATATCAGGTTCCTTTTTCAATTAAATTTTGAATATTTGTGCTGTAAAAAAATAAGAATGAGAAAAGATTTAATAGGAGCTTATTTAAGCGTCATAGCAGCAATGACTTGCTGGAGCCTCACTTACATTTGGTACAAAATGGTGTATGAGGCTTATGATCCTATAACTACCGTGCTTTTAAGATTAATTATTTCCTCTGC
>Ga0102938_10000190_pt1 | contig 42166 bp, 44 predicted proteins | sample SalPonR2_B_D2_MG_FD_84516 | JGI IMG/M metagenome (GOLD analysis project Ga0102938, IMG submission 84516) | Salt pond soil microbial communities from South San Francisco under conditions of wetland restoration - Salt Pond MetaG R2_B_D2_MG | ecosystem: Environmental > Aquatic > Marine >...
AGAACCGGTTGCGGAAGAACCGGTTGCGGAAGAACCGGTTGCGGAAGAACCGGTTGCGGAAGAGCCGGTTGCGGAAGAACCGATTGCGGAAGAACCGATTGCGGAAGAACCGATTGCGGAAGCGCCGGTTGCGGAAGAGCCGGTTGCGGAAGAGCCGACTGCGGAAGAACCGACTGCGGAAGATCTGGTTGTGGAAGATCTGGTTGTGGAAGATCTGGTTGTGGAAGATCTGGTTGTGGAAGAGCTGGTTGTGGAAGAGCTGGTCGCGGAAGCGCCGGTTGCGGTTCAGGAAATCTCAAGCCCTGCTGCTGTCGAGCCTGCGAGCGAGATCCGTTGGCGACACAATGCTGCCAACCCGGTCGACGTCGATGGCGATGGTCGCGTCTTTCCCCGCGATGCGTTGCTGGTGGTCAACGCCTTGCTTGCCTATTTCGGTGGTCCAAATAGGTTGCCTGCGCCCGATCATGAAACGGCTGCTTCGGTCGACGTTTCGGGCAACGGAACGCTCGAGCCGCGTGATGCTTTATTAGTGCTCAACGCCTTGATCGAGCTTGCGAAACAGAACCAAGTATCGGGCGGTTCCTCATTCCAGGCCGACTCGCGATCGGTTGGTCCTTCCGGCGAAGCGGCTCGCACCGTTGACGGCACAGAACGCCTGCTTGATGCTTCGGCTGTAAAAGCTTCTCCTTGGCAGCAAGCACCACCGATTGAACTGGCGGCGGAACGTGTCGATCCCGTTTTCGGCAGTTACGGCAGCGAAGTCTCGGCGTCGACCGAGTGGCTGGTCCGGCATGACGTGAGTGCCAACCGGTTGCATTAGAATCGATTCAGGGGGGCCGTCGCCGGAGCATGCGTCTCGGTGGAAAGCGATGAATGGTCGATCACGACTTTGCCGTGCTCGACGCCCGATTCGACGCGGCGTTGTGCGGCGGCGGTTTCTGCGAGCGGAAACCGACTGTCGAGCGTAACTCGCAACTTGCCTTGTCGGTACAGATCGATCAGTTGTCGCAGGTCGTTCCCCGAGGGAATCGCCAGCATCACCTTCCCCGGTTTGACGGACCAACGGGTTATCAGCGTCATCAGCATCCCCTTGAGGCTTGGTTCGGTCGAGACAAACCGGCCACCTCGGTTGAGGATCTTACGCGCGCCGAGATAGGTCATTTTTCCCGCTGCATCAAAGATTATGTCCCAACGTCTTCGGGTCGCGGTGATGTTCGTTTGCCGATAGTCATAGAAATTATCGGCTCCCAAGAAAAAGCAAAACGCTTCATTGCGTCCGCTCGCAACCGCATCGACTTCGCATTGATAAGCCTTGGCAATTTGGACTGCAAACATGCCTACGCCACCGCTGGCACCATTGATCAAGACACGATCGCCTGGTTGGATCTGGCCGTGATCCCGCAACGACTGCAAGGCGGTTGTACCGGCCAGCGGAATCGCGGCGGCGTCCGCGAAAGGAATATCGTCGGGCAATTTAGCTGCCGAGGTGTGGCGACAAACGGCATACTCCGCGCACGCTCCACCACGCAGGTGATCAAGAAACGCCAGCACGCGATCACCGCGAGAGAATGCCACGTCGACCGGACAGTCCACCACGCGACCGGCAACGTCGTAGCCCGGGGTGCGTGGAAAACCTCCCGGCAACAGTCCTTTCATCTCTCCGCGACGAAGCCGATAGTCGATCGGATTGACGCTCGAAGCGTGGACTTCGATCAACAGTTGATTGGCATGACGGTGCGGCAGGGGACGCTCAGCAAGTCGCAAAACATCGGCACTGCCGTAGTCGTCGTAGATGATCGCTCGCATTGTTTGGGGAAGGCGCCGACCAAGTTCGGTTGTCGTGCGAGGACCTGCTTGAGGCTCCATGACTTTGTTCCTTATGAAGTATTGGTCGCCACCGATAGGGGGCCATCGCCGAGACAAGCGTGACGGAAGAATGAACGAGTCGGAACCAAGCCGGCGCCGTTGCATGGGCAACCGACCAGTACCGAATCGTCATTCATGCGTCGGTAGCCGAGCTGATGTTGGCCCCTTTGGCTGGCTGCTTGTCCTTCGGGCTTTCCGATTCCCAGCGAACCAATTTCTCATAGGAATGCTGGATTTGATGTAACAGTCCCGCCAACTCGCCGCCGCGGTGCATCACGGGCTCGCGGCATTTCTGCTTGACCCGCTTTTCAATATCAGCACCCAGTTGATGCCCTCCCTTACGGGCGTAGCCACTCATCAACAGGGCTTTCAGGATCGCGTCACGCCGGGCCGTGGTATCGGAAGTATCACCGCTGAGTTTGTCGCAGCAGATGTCGGCGAGGGCATCAAGCTGTTTTTCGAGTTCCAGATTTGTACTGCTCATCCTTGGTCTCCAATCGATCGGGTAGGAATCAAAATATTTGCAGTGCCCGCCATTTCCCAAGGGCTAACTGCCTCCCGTCCCGCAGTGGGCCGGTGGCGTAGGGCGTCGTCGTGCAAGGTGTACGTCTCGTGCAAGATGTCTCTCCAATGAGTCGTGGGAGGCTTTCCAGCGTAGACGTCTCATTACGCGGTGCAAACGGCATGCCTTAGTCCCACCACCGTTGGAACGTTCGCGGTTGGCAACGGTGCGGGGTCCGGCCAACCCGCCCTACCCTGGCATGCAACTTGCGTCGACTTCGTCTCGTCGCCAATGGCGACATGTGGCATCACATGGGCGAGAGACGGGCGTCATGTGGCGATAGACGGGCGAATCGTACGGCGGTCGGCATTTACTGCACGACTGCTTGCTTGCCGAAGCAACCCCGTTTGAACAACAGACTATCTCAGGCGACTGCTTGAATGGACGCCGAAGAAAGGGACGTGAAGCTATGGCAGAAAGGGAACGACCTGCAGTCATCGTAACGGGAAGTGCGGGTTTGATTGGCAAGCCGGTTTGTCAACGCTTAGAGCAGCTTGGTTACGAGGTCTTTGGGCTCGACCGGATCGCCCTTCCCGACTGGCTTCAGAGTCATGCTCACCTGCATAGCATCGACTGCGATGTCACCGACGACGCTTCGGTGCAGAACGCGGTTCGGCAAGTGCGTGAACGAGCCGGGGAGCGGCTAGCCAGTGTCGTTCATCTAGCGGCCTACTACGATTTTTCGGGGGAAGATAGCGAGCTTTACGAGCAAGTGACGATCGAGGGAACGCAGCGTTTGCTAAAAACGCTGCGGGATCTTCAGATCGAGACGGAGCAATTTCTCTTTACCAGCACGATGTTGGTCCACGCGCCGTGCGACGTTGGGCAGCACATTCACGAAGAGGATCCGTTGCTCGCCAAGTGGCCTTACCCTGCCAGCAAGATCGAAACCGAGCGGTTGATTCGCGAGTCACAGCCTAGCCTGCGTTCGGTGTTCTTGCGGATTGGTGGCATCTACACCGACTATGGCCAGCAGCCAACCCTCGTGCAGCAGATCAAACGCATCCACGAAAAAGACTTTCAAGGTCATTTCTTTCCCGGGAATACCGATGCGGGACAGTCTGCGGTCCACATCGACGATGCGGTGGATGCGATTGCCCGTGCCGTGGAGAGGCGAAAGGCGATCGAGCCCCAGACAGCGATTCTCGTCGGGGAGCCCGACCCGCCGTCTTACTCGGAGTTGCAAGACGCGATTGGACAGCAGATGTATGGCAAAGAGTGGGTGACTTTGTATGTACCCAAATCGGTTGCCAAAGTGGGTGCGGCGGTCAGTGATAAACTGTCTGGTGGTGAGAGCTTTATCAAGCCGTTCATGATCAGTATGGCGGACGATCATTACGCACTCGACGTCGGGCGTGCCCAAAAATTACTCGGCTGGGAACCACAACACCAGTTGATGGACACTATGCCCACGATGGTCGAATCGCTGCAAAAAAATCCAGACGAATGGTACCGTCGCAATGGATTGGAGCGATGAGCGACTTCGACCAGCGCGTGCCTCCCTACCGTTACAACCCATCGGCGTGGAGCCAACGTCTGCCAATCTGTTTGTTGGCTTTCGTGGCCGCCGCCATCTCGGTGCATCTGTCGATGTTCCAGTGGGGCTTGATCGAAACGACCTGGGATCCCGTGTTTGGAGACAGCAGTAACCGTGTCCTGGAATCCCGACCCGCCAGGACGATGTATGGCATCCTCGGGATTCACGACGCAGCCTTGGGAGCGCTGGCTTATCTCGGAGACGCCGTGTTGGGCTTTGCCGGTTCGACACGACGATGGCGCTGTCGGCCATGGCTGGTCATTCTGTTCGGGATTGATGTGATTCCCTTGGGGATCGTCAGCGCCGTGTTGGTATTGCTGCAAGCCTTTATGGTGGGAGAATGGTGCTTCCTCTGCTTGGTCACGGCGGTCATCTCCTTGATCTTGGTTTACTGGGCGTGGGATGAAGTGCGGATCTCCGTCACCTATCTCAACGTTGTCCGCAAGCAGACTCGCAGCAAACGAGCCGTTTGGCGAGCGCTGTGGGGCTATGCTGATGAGTCGGCTCAGCAAGCCGCGGAAACGCAGTTGTCGCGGGAGGTGTCGTGATGTGGGGCCGCGTTGTCGAAATCATGACGGCGGTTTGGTTGGGACTCAGCCCTTTCATCTTTCGGACGCAATCCGATGCCTGGGTGTTGTGGGTGGACCTGCTGACGGCGCTGACGATTTGTGTGCTGGCCGGTTGTTCGTACTGGCCACCGACTCGTTATGCCCATTTGCTGACGTTATTGGTCGCCTTGGGGTTGATCGTTTGGGGAAGATTCGCGGAGTTGCCTCCGCCACCGATTCATCAAAATCATATTGTAGTGGGGCTGTTTTTGTTGATGATCGCGGTGGTTCCCAACGAAGCTTCCTCGCCACCCCGAGCATGGCGAGAGGTGACGTAATCCTTGGGGACTGTTTGCTTTTTGCTGCTTGCCCAATGTCGCTCCTTTTGCAGCTTGCGCGATGACCTCGACCACGCCGAAACCGCGGATTGAAATTGGCATCGTCGTTGCGGGGCAGTTCGACCAAGTCGATCAGGCGGCGATGCAGCGTGCGCTACACATGGCACGCGAGTACTGGGAACAAACGTTTCCTGAACTCCGCTTCGAACTCTATCCGTTGCAGCATCCTGAAAGCTCTGCCGCAGGTGTGGCAGAACCCAGTTTGCTATTGCGAGAAGCGGTTGAAGAACGCGACACGCACCACTGGGATTTCGTGCTGGTCTTGACGGCTGCGGAACTGAAAAGCTACTTTTCGACGCGCTGTTTTGCCGCCCTAAGCCGCGCGCTCGACGCGGCAGTGATCTCGCTCTCGCTGATCGACCCGCAAGCTCTGGGCGAAACCGCGGATGAATCGTCTCGGGTCGAACGTGTCGCCTATCGGCTGAGCCGTATGCTCTTGCAGGCGGTGGCACATTTAACGGGAGTTGGGCGGAGCGATGAAGCACACAACTTGATGTATCATCCTCCGAGTGCCCACGCCCTGGATGCGATGCAGGCTCTGACGGAAAGGCAAATCGAACGGCAACGACAGTCGCTGCGGGAGACGGCCGATCAGCGATTGGAGGAGCGGTCGCAGCGTTTGTGGACCTCCCCCGCGTTTGCGATCGGAGCAAGTTGGATCAATCGACGAGAAATCTTACAAGCGGTGGTTGCAGCGCGTCCGTGGCAGCTTCCGCGGCGTTTCAGTCGTCTGACATTGGCTTCGGTTTCGACTGTCGCCATCCTGTTGATGACCGCCGAAGCATGGGATTTGGCACTGTCGCAGGACGGCATGCGCGTCGCTGTCTTGACCATCGGTAGCTGGTGTTTAACAACCGCTTATGTGATCGGTCGACAACAACTTTTGGTGCGGCGGCAGCAACGAAGAAGTGAGCAAGCGGTCGTGACCTCTGCCTCCGCGATCGGCATTTTACTGGTCGGCATGTTGGTGACCTGGTGTGGTTTATACTTCATCGCATTGCTATTCGGAGGCGTGTTTTTCGGGCCGGATTTGATTGCCGCTTGGGCCTCTTCTTCCCAGGCGTCGTTGCTTGCCAACGGTTGGTTGGCGAAGTTTTGGATGGCTGCTTTTAGTGCGTCTCTCGGCTTGTTGATCGGGGCTCTGGGAGCAAGCTTCGAGTCCCAGCATTACTTTCGCCACGTGGTGTTTGTCGACGAAGAGATCTAAGCCGTTCGCGTCAGCGAAGCGAATGATTGCGGCGGCGCATGCCCAGCCCACGGATGCGCCCAGCCCACGTTTTCCCCCAGCCCACCTGCGCAGCGGATGGCTTGACTGCCACCACGAAATGGCTGCGTGTTAGCTGCCGAAGGCCACGTCTAGAATCATCATTAAGGTAAAGCCCAGCATTAGACAGAGGGTTGCCAAGTCATCGTTGCCTGCTTGCTGGGTTTCCGGAATCAACTCCTCGACAACGACATAGACCATCGCACCGGCGGCAAAGCTGAGTGCGAACGGCAGCACCGGCGCCGCGTAGACGACTAACGCCGCGCCTGCCACGGCGGCAATGGGTTCGACAATTGCAGAAGCCTGCCCCATGAACCATGCTTTGGAGCGGCGCATCCCTTCTCCCCGCAGCGGCATGGCCACGGCTAAGCCTTCCGGAAAGTTTTGGATTCCAATGCCAATCGCCAACGCCACCGCACTACCGAGGCTGGCCGTGGCGGTTCCACTGGCGGCGCCGCCGAAAGCGACCCCGACGGCCAAGCCTTCAGGAATGTTGTGCAGGGTGATCGCGGTCACCAACAGCAGCGATCGTTGCCAAGTCGTGCGTGGGCCTTCCGCAGAGTCGACTGGCAAGCCTAAGTGAAGATGTGGCAAGATCTGGTCGAGGCAATATAGAAAGCCGCCTCCCAAGAGGAACCCGACCGCCGGCGGCAACCAGCTCGCCCAACCCTGTTCGGCTGCGACAGCGATCGAAGGTGCCAGCAAACTCCAGTAGCTCGCCGCCAGCATTACCCCGCCGGCAAACCCCAGCATGGCATCAAGCAGCTTGCGGTGGATGCTGAGGAAGCCAAACACGATGGCTGCTCCCAGCGCCGTGATGCCCCAGGTAAAAAGCCCCGCAAGGAGTGCCTGGAGCACCGGATTTTGGCTATGGAACCAGTCTGTCATGGAGGGCGGAATTTGCATTTCTCATGCCACCCACGCCCGATCTAACCGACGAGGCGGGCCGTTCAGATTCCCCGCCCGCCTCCCTCTCGTTCACGAAGATGGCTGCCGCGCGGCATGCTCTTTGCGATACTTCACGAAGAAGCTCGGGAAGAAAAACGAGGAGGCTTTCTGGCCGACCGCTTCCCGATCATCGGCGTCATTCCTTCTTGCATCACCTTGAGGTGGAACAACCGAGAAGTAGCCGCACGCCCGAAAATCAGGAGACATTCGATGAAGACTGACAAGACAGCCGTCACTCACAAGACAACCCAAACGGAAGCAGACAAACCCGTCGAAGCGGAAACGAAGCAACCGGCCGGCGAAGAGCCGGAAAAGACGACCATGCAGAAGCTGAACGAAGAGTTCGACAAGTCGCTGCATTCCGAAGATGCGCCGTTGGGCGAAAAAGCTCCCGGAACTCCGTTTGCCCTCGTAGCGCTCAGCTATCTCGCTATCCTGCTTCTCGCCATTGTGATCATGTGGTTCCTCTTCTCGATTTTCTAAAGCGAACCGTGGTTTTCTAGAGCGAACCGTCGTCTGAAAAACGACGGTCGTCATTGGCGAGACGTCCACTCTTCGTCAAAGCTAGGGCGTTAACTGTTCGATTTGGACGATCAGAGACTCGAGTGAGCCTTTAATTGACACGAACAGTTCCTTCGAGGTCTCGCTTTCGTTGGCGCGTCCGGCATCAATCAACGGTTGTAGCCTATCAACGGGAGCCCTGGTTTCAAAAGTGCTCAGCAGGCCTTTCAATGCGTGAGCGGTCTGGCTCGACGCGTGTAGCTCACCCGCTTGCAATTGATGCTCCAGTTTTTGCAGCATGGGTGGCGCATCCTCCGCCACGATTTCGGCGAGCATGACAAGCATTTCCTCATCGCCAGCGACACGTTCGAGTGCAGCGGAAAATTGATTCTTTTGTTCCTGAGTTATCTGGGTCATCTAAGCCTCATGCCTCGACTGTGACGTCACTTTTCAACACGATGTTGAACGATGTGATTCGGTCTCTCAATTTGCCTCGCGTGATCCCTAGGATTTCGGCTGCCTGGCTTTGATTGCCATTAGTGTCCTTGAGAACTTCGGTGATCACGTAACGTTCCATGTACTCGGTCGCTTCGGCATAGAGGTTCGTCGATCGATTTTCCAATAATCGCCGAACCAAGGCAGGCAAGCCGGCACCTGGAACGGGAGTCGGATCGGAAGATGGATGTTCGTTGCCTATCCTGGGATCAATTTGCGAACGAGTCACCTCGACCGGCAATCCATCGGGCGTAATTACCGGCATCACCGAATCGAGTACGCAGCGGCGAATCACCGCTCGCAGTTGTCGAACATTCCCAGGCCAACGGTAATTCGTGAGCAGTTTGACCGCTTCGGGGGACAAGCCTTCCAAGTCCGGCTTGTTGAATTCACGTTTTGCTTGGACCAAAAAGAACTGAATTAAAGACGGCACGTCGGTCAAACGGTCTCGCAGCGGCGGCAATTGAATGGTGACACCATTGAGTCGATACAACAGGTCCTCCCGGTAGTCTCCATCGATGACCATCTGCTCCAACGGACGGTTCGTGGCGGCAATGATCCGCACGTCGGTTGTCAGTTCCTTGTTGCCACCAACGCGTTCGAAACGTTGCTCCTGCAGCACTCGCAAGACTTTTGCTTGAACGCTTGGTGCCATGTCGCCGATTTCATCCAAGAACAACGTGCCGCCGTTACACTGCTCGAACTTGCCGATTCGACGCGATTCCGCACCTGTGAAAGCTCCCTTTTCGTGCCCGAATAATTCGCTTTCCAGCAGGTTGTCGGGCAAAGCCGCACAATTGACCGCTAGAAAAACTTCATCGCTACGGTGGCTATATTGATACAACGCTCGGGCCACAAGTTCTTTACCGGTGCCACTCTCGCCACGTATCAAAATCGGCACATCCTGTTTAGCAACCTTGCCGATTGCCTTAAAGACATCCAGCATGGCCGGCGAACGACCAATGAATAGTTCGGCGGAATGGTCGTCGGACTCGTCATCGGCCGAGATTGCTACCGGCACGCTGCTGATCTGCCGTTGCTCGATCGCTTTCTCGACCAAATCACGCAGCGGTTCGGAGGAAAGCGGTTTTGCGATGTAGTCGAACGCGCCGAGTTGCATCGCTTCGATGGCTGTATCACTGGCAGCATCGACTGTCATGAAGATGATGGGAATCTGGCGATCGAGTTCGCGAAGCTCGCAATAGACTGCCAAGCCATTCTGGTCAGGCAATTGGATGTCAAGCAGCACCGCATCAAACTGACCACTGCGGAATTTCTCGAGCCCATCCGCACCATTTGCAGCAATTTCGACGTCGGCGATAGCGGCTAGCGATTTCTCGACAAACGCGAGGATCGATCGATCGTCATCAATGACCAATAGGCTAGGCATCGCTTTAAACCATTTCGACTGTGGTTGTGAATGGATGGCGGGTTGGGAATCGGAAGCTTGTTGGGCAACGCCAGTTGGCATGGGAACCTCATAGAAGGACTGACATAGTTTATCGACTTAAACGTTCGATAGTCGAGCAGGTTGGCTCTATAGAACGCATTTTGCATGCCGTTGCTTAAACCTAGCGGTAGAACGGTGCTTCACCGACGTGGGGGCGAGCTTCTACTCACGAGGAGGCCGGTCGGGTGGTTTGTTGTGCACCTGTGGAGGCGGGGTGGCCTGCGTCGATACGTTCCGTCTGCTACGGATGGCAGAGCTAAGGGGGCTACACCGCAATGCTGGACTGGCAATGGCCTGCAGGCCGCGCGACGACCCATTGGCGGACGGTCTTTAGCTGGACAGCCCCAGGTTGGATTAGCCGTTTTGGCGTTAGTCACGGTTTTCGGGGGGAGGGCCGTGGCTAAGCAATGAGCGATAAATAAGTGTCGGGTACCTTTTGTGCGAAGCACCCGAAGGGCGAGTTCCTCGCAAAAGGTACCCGACACTTTTTTGTCGCACCATCCTAACGCCAACACGGCTGATTTGTTTGTAAAGACTGCGAAATGCGGGAAGGTCAATCCAATCTGGAACTGTCCAGCGAGGATCCGTTCTGAAAAGACCGATAGGCTTTTGAGGAGGCTCGTCGCGACGCAATTCTTGCCACGCCAATCAATGCACCGGAGACGGCGCCCCACAGCAACGCATCGCCCCAATCAACCGTTGGGGCCGTCGGATTTTTGGGGGGCTCGCGACGAAGGGTTTTCCGCCAGCCAGCCTGGAGGGCGTGGCGAACAAGAAAGGTCGCACCGATTGCCGCTGCAAAGGCGAGTGCATTTTCGGTCGGCTGGATGCCTCGGTTTTCTCCCCCGACCGACTCCGGCAGCATCTCACGCAGGGCGTCGGTCTGTTTTTCAATGGGCGTTTTGAGTTGTTCGAACATTGCTTGTCTGCATTTTGCGCTCAAAGAGGTCGCTGCTGGGAAGGAGAGGTCGGTTTAGGGCTTTAGTTTCCAACCCACAACGACCCCGAGACCAAACATCCAGATCGCCGCTACGTCGGGATTGTCTCGCGCATAGGATTTTGCCAAGCTGAACAGGTCTTTTGCAGGCTCTCGCACGTAGTGTTTCGCAGCCCCTTGGGCTAGCTCACCTGCACCTGTGGCGACTCGAGTGGCGGTTTCTCTGGCATGATCAGTCATGGTGTTTCCGTTGGGCGTGGGAGAGGTGTCTGGTGTCATTTGAAGTCTTTCAAAAGCGTGTGCGAGAGTGGGGTGGCTCGGTTGCCGAGCCCCCACGGGTTTGTGCGGAGGGGGCGTCAGTACCTGAGCCTGGGAATGACTCCCCACGCACAAGGTTGCGTGCCGACGATTGAGGAGCGATCAATGTCGCTTTCAGCCACCGCAAGTTTTCTGTCAATTCTGATTTCGTTTCATCCAATGCCGCGGCAGCCCCTTTCAAGGCGATCAATCCGATCGCACCAAGGAGGCCAACGATACAAAAGCTGATCAGACCGACGATCAGTAAGCCGACACCGGGCGGAAGCCCTGCCACTTCGCGCAGCAATAACCCGCCTCCGACTAGGACGACCGTCAACGCCGAGCCGCCCAAGATGGCGGCGATGCCGGCACAGATGCCGGCCCGTGTTAGCTTCCGCTTGGCAGCTTGGCTGTCGACTGACAGTAACTCGAGTTGCAGTTCAAACAGCTCGATCACGTCGTGAACCACTTTTTGGATGCTGGATTTTGGAATGGTGGACTGCCGGTGAGAGGTTTCAGTAGTCATAGGTATCACGCCAACTTCCGCTTGATCAGCCATCCGATCCCGGCACCGATGGTCACGGCGACCACCACCGCGGCAACGGGTTGGGCCGCAATGATCCGATTTATTCGGCTCGTTTGCTGACGCTCTTCATTGTCGATAGCACGGAGGTGCTCGCGAGGAACGACCGTGTGTTCTTGAAAGGGTGCAATCATGGAACGGTTTGTTTCGATTCGAACGGAGGGAGTGCCGGGCGTTCCTTCGCAAGCCACGCAGAGACTTGATTCGCCGCCAAGGCAGCCGCCTGCTTGGTTAATAAAGTGGCGGCCGCTCCCGCGATACCTCCCAGGAGGCTCCGTTTCGCAGGAACTTGGCCACTTGCGTCACCGTCGCGATGCACAATCACTTGCGGTTTCGTCCGCTTCGACGGGACCAATACGTAGCCAGCTACCGCGCCTGCCAATAAGATCGGCAACGGTCGCCGACGCAAGTGATACTTCCAGTCGGACAACTGCCTGACTCGCTGGCGAGCATCATCGACGTCATAAGGGAGTTCGTTCCGGATCTCTTGCATCTTTTTCCGGATCGCTGCGGATTGTTTTTTTGTCGCCAACGTGCTGGCCATTTTTAGCGGCCCCTGCGAAACAAGAATAAAGCACCGACGGCTAAGCCCAATCCAAAGGCGATCGCCAACGATTCGCCCGGGCGAGAGCGAACGGTGTCGGACACTTTAGCCGAATAGTCGCTCGACTGTGCCGCCAATCGTCTAGCTTGCTCGCGAGCGTACTGGCTCGCCTCAGCGGCCGCCTGCTGAGCCGCCTCGCTGTAATGCTGCATCGACTCGGCCGCTTGGTCTTTCATGCTGCCACTGAAGAGCCCATCAATGAATTTCTCGACTTCGTTGCGGGTCGCTCCTGTCTTCTGCTGGACAACTCCGACTAATTGCTCCGCCGAGCCTTCCGCTTGGCGCAGATCGTCCTCCGTCAGTTGCCCCCAATGCTCCTTCAGGCGGCCTTTGACTTCGTTCCAATGGCCTTTGATTTGATCTCGATTCATCATTTCCTGTCTCTCCGGGGAGTGTGCGTTTTGTCACCATCTTGGATGCTCTTGAAAGGGAAGCATTCCATGTGCCAATCGCCTTTGATGGCATCGGAAAGGCCTTGGGATGACGGAATTGAGCGATCAGGAACCAGTTTGGGGCGATAGCCACCGGTTTCGCCGCGCCTGCGGGGGGTGGCGAATCGATGCGGTTGCAGGACTAACGCTGACGACCGGCATGGGAATTGCCGCCCTTGGGCGGTGGCTTGCCAAACGGCATGCGGCTCGGGGGCGTCAATGGGCGGTCCCCATTAAGGACAAATCGCCGATTGCCAAAAGGGGCGAGCATGCTGTCGATGAGCAGCCTCAGCCCGGCAGGGTTGTATCCTTTTGACTCCATTTGCAATGGGAAGTTTATGAGTGACGAGTGTGTAATTGCTGAGTTCAACAGCATGGAGCGTCTGAAGACGGCTTTGGAGGTTTTGGAAAAGGCGGGTTTCAAGCGGGAGGAAGTTTCGACGATCACCCCGCGTCACCCGGAAAAGGTTTCTGAAATTCAGGACGTCGAAGATACCACGCCGGGGGCGCCCGAAACGGGGAAAGTCACCGGAGCATCAACCTTGGCCGGAGGCGCACTCGGTGCCATTCTCGGGTCGGCGACAATGATCGGAAACCTGTTTGTTGCGGGGCCGTTGTTAGGCATGGCAGCGGGAGCGATCGGGGGGAGCGCTCTGTCCTCAGCCGAAAGCTGGGGCGTGCGGCGCGACGTGGCATCGGATTACGAAAGACGTGTCCAGCATGGATCTCACTTGGTCGTTGTCAACACGGATGACCTTCGGCTTAAGCAGGCTTCGCGATCGCTACAGACCTGTGGCCCCCTGTCGCTCGATCGATTCAATCGAACCGCCGAATCCTAGGCGTTCGTCGGAACCGATTATTTGCTGTGCGCGTTATTTGACGTGCGCGTTGCGCGGGGATGAAAATCGGCTCGGGGATGAAAATCGGTTTGCTGTTGTCGCGTTCTGGAGGGACAGGTTCGGGGCAAAGAGATGTTTATGTTGCGCTGGATGACCGCGAAGATCGCATGCCGATCACCAGCAACAGGACGGCACCGACCAATGAACCGACCCAGCCAGAGGCTTGAAGGGGCGTGCCATTGAAAATTAAATAGCCAATAAAACCACCGATAAAAGAGCCAGCAATTCCCAGCAGCGTGGTGCGAATCAGCCCAATGTCTTGACGGCCGGGCACGATCAGTCGCGCCAAAGCGCCGATGATCAGGCCAAAAATAATCCAACCAATGATTGGGATCAGCATAGGTGCCTCTGTATGGTTTGTAGGAAACGCGATTGTCGACAGCCGACAGTCGTAGCAACGGTGCTGTTTTGCAGACGCTGTGCCGAATGAGAAGTTGGCCTGTTCGGGCCTTCACGGGCGGAGCCGATGTTCGAAGTGGCATTTGGTTTGTCGTCTTCGGGTGCCGTGGAACATTCGGGTACCGTGGAACATCTGCGTGCCGCAAGAAACAAGAGCGGCCTTCGGTACAGGGGTTGCGTCGAAGTTTCCTCACGACGTCCAATGATTGGCACCTTCCCCCATGATGCAATTGACAGGAAACCCATGGCGAATTCTCCCATCGATCCGGATCAACAGAAAGAGCACCCGCTGAACCATGTGCCTTGTCCTAATTGCGGCCAAATGGTCGACGATCGCGCAGTGGCGTGTCCGAATTGTGGCGAAAAGATTTACGTGGAAACGCCGGCCGACATTACTCCGACGCGACATCGTCCGATGTATGAATCGCCGCGGAATCGACCGTCACGGCAAGAGTAAGCGGCAGAGCTGCATCGCGGCTGCAGGCCGTGGCGAGAAAGCCCTTCCCTGATCGTTGGCGACGTGATTACGCCGCTTCCGATTTCCCCACTCTCTCAAGCGTTTCGATAACGCGTACAGCCCCCTTGTTCGGAACAATGCCCTTGCCGTGTCGCACCGCGTAGACCTGGGCCGCTTCGGCGCCGAGCAGTAAAATGTTGGCGTTGTAGTAAATCCAAACCAGCAAGATGGCAATCGAAGCGGCTGCCGCACCAAGCTCCGCACCGGGCGAAGCGTAGGTAAAGTACAACTGCAACGCATACCGACCGACCAGAAATAGGATGGTGGTGACCACGGTGCCAACGAACACGTCGCGCCATTCGATCTGAGCGTCGGGCATGAATTTGAAAATCGAGCCAAACACGACCAGCAGAATCAGCGCTTGAATCAAGAAGTTAATCCAATACGCAGCGCTAACATTGATTCCAATCCACTCGGTCAACTGGTCACCAATCGCGGCAAGGACCGTCGAAAGAATCAGCGAGAGTAGCAATAGCAGACCAAAACCGAGGATCATCACCAACGACAGCAGCCGCTTTTTCAGCAGGTCTTTCAGGGCTGCTTTCTCGGGATCGGGTTTCACTTGCCAGACTTGGTTGAGTGCGTCCTGCAGCGCCGCCACCGCGCCGGTAGCTCCGATCACGATGCCGATAAAGCTGAGCAGCGTCTTCCACCATTTTCCGCTTGCTTGTTGGTTTTGCCGCAGGATGGCGGAGACTTCATCGCTAATCGATTCATTCCCAATCATCTGCGAAGCTTGTTTTTCGATCACCGATTGCGCTTTGCTTTCTGCCTTCTCGCTCTCGTAGGCGACAGATAATCCGAAGGTCAAAACCATCATCAGCAAAAACAGCAGAGGCGCCAACGCGAACGCGGTGTAGTAAGCGAGTGCAGCGGCAAGCGTCGTACAGCGGTCTTCCGAGAATTCAGACAGCGTTTGTTTCAATAAGTTCATCAGAATCTCCGTTTAGTCATTCCTGCCTGTCCGCCATTGCTGCACGGTCATGGATTGCTGCACGGTCATGGATTGCTGCGCGGTCATGGATTGCTGCGCGGTCATGGATTGCATCGAGAACGCAGTCGCACGAGTGGCGGTGGTAACATGCGGCAATTTCGCTTGGCGTTGCTTTCCCGCCCCGGCTTGTCGGGGCGAAACGGGTTTGGCAAGCGAGCATCCGTAGCGAGTCGGTCCACTCGCTGTCCTTTCTGGCCGACGGGCCAGCCGGAAAGGACAGGCGACAAGTGGAAGCCAAGCGGCTCGGCGGTTACTCGGACCCGTGCAGTTTGACGATCTTGTTGTAGACACCCAGCAACAACAGTGTCGGTGCCCATTGGCCCACAAAAAGTGCCTTATGGTTTTCGCCGCGAGCTTGATAAGCAAGCGACAGGGCGACCGAAAAGCCTGCCGCCCAGAGCCAAGTGTCGGACGGAATGCGAGCCGTTTGCTCTTCAATCACGCGCGCCAGCGGGCCCTCGCCGCATTGATGGCTGCCAACGCCATGGTCCGGCGCCATGGTTGAGCCCAGGCCGGTCTTCTGTTGGCCGAAAGCGGTTGAGCTGGCGTTACCCATCTGGGTTGCTTCTGGAATGGTTGACATTGGGTGCTCCTGATGAATGGTTAACAGTGGTCATGGTTTTCACCGCCTGCGGGTGCCTTCAACGCAAGTTCCATTCCAAGTCTTACAGCGAAGCAGGCCAGCGATCAGTAGGCCAGCGATCGGTAGGCCAGCGCAAGCCCGTTCGGGTCCCTTGCCCTAAATCGCGACTCCGACCGCGCTGGTAATCGTGATGCGCAAGCTGGTAATCGCGATGCGCAAAAGTAGTCGCGCAATAAAAAACGCCCCGTAGAACGTTGGTTCTACGGGGCGTTTCGGAAGCAGCGGAGGACACGGGACTCGAACCCGCAACCCATTGCTGGGCAACTGATTTCGAATCAGCCTCCTCACCAATTCGGATATCCTCCGGAGCTATTCAATATATTCGCTGTGAGCGACTCCGCCGTCAAGCGTGGTTGTTGCGGATCAATCTTTAAAACTGCGTCCGAGGCGAGCCCCGGCAGTTGATCAAGGACTGTCAACAGCTCTTGATCGTTGTTCAGTACGTCCCGGAGGGTGTCAGCTAACTTTCCTGGAGGGGTGACCTCTGTCACTTCTCCACCTTCGATCCGTACCTGTAGGGGCTGATTGGAGCCCAGGCCTTGTTGATTGACCAGATGTGCGATCCGCTGTTGGGCTTGATCAAGCAATTCGCTGGCATTCAGCGAGGTTTGGTCTTCCGAAAGGCTGTCGGCGGCCTGCGGATTGGTCAAAAGTGCGGAGAAGTCACCGACCTTGCTCGCCACTCCTCGGACCGCCGCGCCGCCTAAGCGTACGGCTGTCGCTGCGCCGAGCGGCGTCAAGAAATCCATGAAAACGACTGTCAACAGAAGGGGGCGACAAAACCGTCAATCGGGTCAAGCCGATTGCTCTACGTGGTTGATCGGCATGTCAAGCTGGCGCGATGAACCGAATCTTAGCGATTATTCGGCTTTTTCGGGCACTTTTTCGAGGATCTCCAGCAGCACTTGATCGGCGTCGATCCCTTCGGCTTGGGCCTCGAAATTCAGCAGCACGCGATGACGCATCGCCGGCAGGTAGACTCGCCGCACATCCTCGAAGCTGACGTTGTAGCGGCCTTCGAGCAGCGCGCGAACTTTAGCGGCCAGCGCCAACGTTTGAGCACCACGCGGACTGCTGCCCCAGCGGACATATTGGTTGGTTGCCACCGCGGCGTACGGTCCTTCGGGGTGAGTCGCCAGCGTCAGACGCACCAAATAATCTTGGACGTTGGGTGCGAGGATGACTTCCCGAACGAGTTGCTGCCATTTGAGGATTTCACTGCCATCCATCACCTTCTGAAGGTCGATCTTTTCGCCTCGTGTGGTTCGCTCGACAATGGTGGCCAGTTGTTCGCGATTGCTATAGCCAACGACCAGTTTGAACAGAAAGCGGTCGAGTTGCGCCTCCGGGAGTGGGTAGGTGCCTTCCTGCTCGATCGGGTTTTGCGTTGCCAAGACGAAAAAGGGCTTTTCAAGTTGATACCGAGTACCGGCAGCGGTCACGGTCCCTTCCTGCATCGTTTCCAGCATCGCCGATTGGGTCTTGGGGGTGGCTCGGTTGATTTCGTCGGCGAGCAAGATCTGTGTGAAGACCGGCCCCCGTTGGAACTCAAACCGCCGTCGTCCATCTTCGTCTTCGACGATCATGTTGGTGCCCAAGATATCGGCGGGCATCAAGTCGGGAGTGAACTGGATGCGACTGAAGTCGAGGTCCAAGACTTCGGCCAGCGTCCGGACCAGCATCGTTTTTCCCAATCCTGGTACGCCTTCGAGCAGGCAATGTCCGCCGCACAACATGGCTGTGAGGACTCCGTGCACGATGTCATCGTGGCCCACGATCACTTGCCCCACCGCATCGCGGATAGCGGAATAGCGTTGGCGGAATTCTTCGGCACGTTGCTGCATCGATTCGGCGACGGTCGTCATAGGGTTGCGTCTCTGCAAAGGGACAAGAGGAAAAGGATGAATGCTCAGCGATTACTTGTCACCATTGCCGCGAGCGCGGCGCTTGGCTTCCAGCAACCGTTCGGTGTAAGTCTTGGGTGCTTCGTCGGGAGCCAACGAAGCGGCCTTTGCCGCGGTTTTTGGTTTGGTTGGGCTGGTGCCGGTCTGCAGTTCCGCCGCGGGTTCAGCCGTCGCCTGTTCGGGAGTCGGTTCAAATCGCACCGCCGCACGTCGTCGATCGAGTGATTCGTGGATGGCTTCTTTGCTTTGTTTGAGCGCTTGCAGGCGGGCAGGCGTTTGATCGATTTCGCGTTCGCTTCGTTTCAGCCAACGACCGACCCAGTCAAAGTTGAATGCGACGCGCCGCACCATCACATCGCCCAGAAACAGGCAGCAGGCGGCAAAGACAAACCAAGGCCAAGCATCCCGCATGCTGCGAGCCAACGCGAGGCCTTCGCGGAACGGGTCTTCCTGCACCACTTCGTCCATCGTGTTGGCCCTCAGCGGCGAAGTCAAATTGCCAGCGGTACCGCCTCGTGGCGTTCCGCTGACCAGCGTTGTGAGGAGTGCTTGATTGGTATCACGAACACGGAATTCTTCGGAATAGGGAACGTTCACACCAGCGGTTAGCGGCGCGGTGCCGGCTTGCGGAGCCACGTTGAGGAAGTAGCTGCCTGCTTGGTCGGCGGGAAACGAGCCGACATATCGGCCAGGCGCGGTCTGTTGCATTTTCAGCGGGATCTCTTGCAAATCGGGACCGACCGCCGATGCGTTCATGTCCAAAAAATTCAAGAAGGTATCGTCTTGATCGAGCGCCGAAACGACCACTTGAACTTCGCCGTTGCGAACTTGCGTCGCCAAGTCAAATTTTCCGGTGTCTCCGGTCGGACGCTTTAACCATCGCACCAATTGGCTGAAGAATTTGTCGTAATCACCCCAGTCAGGCCAGGACTGTGCCCAACGGCCACCGGTGTCGGTGGTCAGCACCGCGGTGCGACCCAACCCGTACGTCCAGACCGCCAAGACGGTTGCGTTTTCGGGTTCGGTGGGAACGGGCGAGCGGATCAGGACTTGGGCCAGCGGGCTGTCTTTGGTCTGTGTGAGCACAAACCCGGTGATGGGCGGCAAGACACTATCGATGCCCTCCAGCGCGGGGTGGGGATAAATCACTTCCGGCGATGCACCGTTGGGGATATCGAACACCAAGGGACGCGCTACCCGGCGAGCTTCACGCTGGAAGATTTTAGGCAATGCCTTGGCGTTTTTGACTTCGTAATATTTGCCGCCCGTCTGGTCTGCGATCCCGCGGAGGCGAGCACTTTCGGCGGCGCCATGTCCGGCCACCGCCACGGTGGAAATGGTGATCTTGTTGTCTTTGAAGGCCGCGATGGTGCTACTGCTCGGTGGCGATGGATCGCCGTCACTGATAATGATGCAGTGCTTCATCGAAGCGTTCGTGCGTGCCAATCCCGCCGCTGCCATTCTCATGGAGTTATCAAAGGCTGGCATGTCACCAGGGGTCATCCGTTTCACCGAAGCCAACATCGCTTGCTTGTTTTGGCCGACCGGCAGCATCCCGTTGCGTCCACCCCACAGCCAAGTATCGCCGTTCATGTTCCAGTGCAGCACGCCCGCTTGGTCGGCAGGTCCGAGTTGCTCCAGCGCCGACGAAGCGATGACTTTTTGCCAGTAGTTACCCTGCGCCATTTCACAGGCGTGCATGATCATGGCCAACGCCCCCACCGCTTCGACTTTTTTGTTCTTCACCTGAAAGTCGACCGGCATCGCTTCTTCTAATTTGGAACCTGTCCAGCCTCCGGCACCGAAGGCTTCGGTGCCGCCGATCATCAACAGTCCGCTACCTAGTTGCTGAGTGTTGCGAACGAGCATTTCAACTTTGTCGTCATCAAAGGTGACGATTTTGTCATTGTCGTCTCCACTGATTCGCGGCACGCCGGCCAGGATCACAGCGTCGTAGGCTTGTAGCTCGGCCAGCGAACCAAACAATTGGTCGCTCGGGCGGACCACGACTTCAATATTGTTCGTTCTCAAACGCTCGGCCAGCAAATCGTATTGGCCCCGATTGTTGAAGTCTTCGATCAACAAGACGCGATCTTCGCCACGAATGTAGGTGTAGGCGGAGGCTTCGTTGTTTTCCTTCAACCCGTCGTCGTCTTCGCTGTCAGGAATAAAGCGGGCTTGAAAGGTGTAGGGTGCCGGTTGATCGATTTGATGTTCGAGCGGAAAGACGTTTTTCCCTGGTGCCAAAGTGGTCGGGGCATCGAGCAAGAGTTCTTCTTTGGCATTTCCCTCGCTCGCTTCGCTGTTGACGCGGGTGACCTGTAAGCGGCCCGATATCGGAGCGGCATTTTCGTCTTCGGTGAAGGCGTTGACGACGACCCGTGCCTCAAAGGGTTGTCCTTTGCGAATGTCAGTAGGCAGGTCTATTTTTTCCACCAGCACTTCGGCTCGCGATTCAAGGACCACCGGCACGACATCGATGCCGATGCCCGAATCGGCTAGGCGTGCAGCGAGCTTTTGTCCGTTGCCGAGGTTCTCATTGCCATCGGTGACAATCACCAACCGTCGCGAAGTGTCATCGGGCATGGCGGCTTGAGCTAACACCAGGGCCGCTTGCAGGCTGGTCGCATCCCGTCGTCCGATGTAACTCTCCAGTCGACGTAGTTGCGGAATGTCGTCGTCGAAGGGCGGGATTTCAATGGTCGCTTCCCGGCCGAAGACGATAATCCCAGCGCGGTCTTCTCGCGCCGCGTCGCGGTGCTTTCGAACATTACGGATCACAAAATCGAGCATCAACTGACGCTTGGCTTCCGGAATGCTCTCGCTTTGGTCCAACAAGTACATCACCGTCATGCGGTTGCTGGTCCATACCAACTGCACGCCCGCGAGGGCCAAGATGAAACCGAGCAGCACGATCGATCGCAAGGTCAACGCCAAGAAACGCCGGATCGGTCCCAGCGCCGCGAGCGCCCCAAAGCTGAACCACCACAGGATGGGCAGCATCAGCAGCAGCCACAGATAAGCGGGGTGCTCGAAACCGAGTCGAAATCCGAACATAGTGGTAATACTCGAGGAGGCGTCGTCCGCAACAGTCGTGTTTGCAGACTCTGCCGTGCGGGCGCCTGCATCCAGACCCGATTGTAGTGTGCGGCAGCGGGAAAGTGCGAGCCGAGAGGGTCGCAGACGATTCCCGCGAAACTATCTAACATAGGGGCTGCAGTGATGGGAGATTTCGGTCGCCGTAACGTCGCAGTCGCTTGCGGGACCTCTCGGATGGGAGGACACTTCCGGTTTTTGCCGCGTTCGCCCGACAAGGTTCCCGATCCTGTCCCGCTTTCCCGCCCGCTTTGACGCTCTAGCCTCCGTGACGGAATGCCCAGCGATTACTCGTCGATAGACATTTCCTTTGAAATTCCTCAAATCCATCGTCTGCGGATGACGGCGGATGTCTTGGGTGCCGACCGCGACGTCCTGCTCGATTTGCTGCAGCCTTCGGGTAATGATCCGGCCAAGGTCCAGGTTTGGCTTGATGCGCCGCTCGCCGAGGCGAATCCTGGTCTGACGGCCACGATCACGGAAATTCTCGCCAGTCGCCCCGATCGTGCTCGCTTGACCAGTCCGGTCGAATTCGTGGTGGGGGGCGAAGCGTGTAAAAATCAGCCGGAGCTGATCGATGGCATGCTGCGACGTTTCCATGAGGATGATCTTGATCGCCGCAGCTACATCATCGTGATCGGTGGTGGCGCGGTGCTCGACGCGGTCGGTTACGCCGCCTCGATTGCTCATCGCGGCATCCGGCTAATCCGCTTACCGACGACCACGCTCGCCCAAGCCGACTCGGGGGTGGGCGTCAAAACCGCCGTCAACTGGTTTGGCAAGAAGAACTGGAAAGGCACCTTCGCCGTGCCATGGGCGGTGATCAACGATCGGCGGCTGCTGCAGACCTTGTCGGATCGCGATTTTCGCTGCGGATTCAGCGAGGCGGTCAAGGTGTCGCTGCTGAAAAGCCTGGGGGCATTCGATCGCTTATGTCGCGAGGCTAAGCAGATCGCGCTGCGTGACGAAGCGGCCGCGTCGAGGGCCATCGCCGACTCCGTGCGGATGCATATTGAACACATTACGCTGGGAGGCGATCCATTTGAAATGCTCGAAGCCCGCCCGCTGGACTTTGGGCACTGGTCGGCGCATCGCATGGAACCGCTGACGGACTACAAGATCCGACATGGCGAAGCGGTTTCGATCGGGGTGGCCATCGACACCGTCTACAGTTCACGCGTGCATGGTTTTCCAGCCGCCGACGCGGCTCGCGTATTGAAATGCCTGACCGAGATCGGGCTGCCAATCAACGCCCCGGTGCTGGAAGACACCGAGCGTCTACGGGTGGGCTTGGAGGAATTTCGGCAGCATCTCGGCGGGCGTTTGACGGTCACGATGTTGACCGCTATCGGCCAGCCGATCGACGTTCACGACATCGACTGGTCTCAAATGCGACAAGCGATCGAGCAGGTGCGGGCCTTCGATGCCTCGTCGACCACTACTGCATAACAGGCATGTCACGCGTGCTCGCCACGTCGTTCGACGTTTGGCTCTGCGACGGACCGGCTTGCTGCAAGGCTCCCAGAACATCTTTTTGATTGACCAAGTCTCTCAGAATGATCGGCTTGTCTGGATTGGAACCGGGATAGATCGCCAGCAACGGGATCGATTGGCTTTGCAATTCGGTCAGCTTCTGCTTGATCTCTTCGTTGTAGTCGCTCCAGTCCGCCAGCATCGGCACGACGTCGAGTTCTTCCAGCATTTCGCGAGTCGGTTGCGTGTTGATGGCGCTGTGGTAATTCCACTTGCACGTCGCACACCAGCTGGCGGTGAAATCGATCATCACCGTCTTGCCTTCGCTACGCAACTGAGTCAGTTGGGCTTCGTTATAAGGCTGCCAAGGCACGACTACGTCGCCGGGCAGGAGGAAACGAAACGCCAAGAATCCAATCAATGCGGCACTCGCGATCCCGCCGGTCCAACCGACCAAACGCTTCTGAATACTTTCCCATCCCGGAACCTTGCCGATCCACCAACAACCAAACCACACGCCAATCAGGACGACAAAAACGGGCAGCTTGTAGTCGGCGGAAAACATCGAGAAGAAAAACGCGACGGTTCCCAGCAGCACAAAGGCCATCAACTGCTTCAGCGTTTCCATCCAGGCACCCGGTTTGGGGAGCCAACTGACAAGTTTTGGATTGATCCCGATCAGCAAGAACGGCAAAGCCATGCCGAGCCCCATCGCGGTGAAAACCGCAAAGATCAGTGCGGCCGATTGGCCGATCAACAGGCTGAGCACCAAACCCAGCAAAGGTCCGCCGCAAGGCGTGGCGATAACGGTCGTGAAAAGGCCCTTGGAGTAAGCGCCCACGGCGCCCTCGTGGTGTTGCAGCTCCTGGGACACTTTTCCCGAGGCAAAACCAGGAACGGGAATCTCCCACACTCCTAGAAAACTAAGCGCCATCGCGAAGACCAACACCGTCAACGCCAGCTTGAATTCCGTGTAGGTAAACTGTTCGCCCCATCCGAATGAGAAAATCGAAGCGGCCACCGCCAAACCCCAGAACACCGTCAGCACCCCCAGCGAGTACCACAGGTTGCTGAGCATGATCGCTTTTTTGTCCTGGCCAGCTTGGTCGGTCAGCGACATTAACTTCAAACCTAGCACGGGCAACACGCAGGGCATTAGGTTCAAGATCAAACCTGCCCCCAAACCCATCAGCAACATCATGGCAAACGAGTACGACTGTTCCGAGTCGCTGCCGAACACAACCGGTGCCGTCGACGCGATCGGCTCGTCCGTCCACGGCGTTGCCTCCACGGCGTCAAGGACTTCGCTCCGTTTGGCGGTTTCAAAACGAACCGGCACAGCCTCTTTCTCGACCGCTTTGCCAACTTCCAGTTCCGTGGTGAACTTCAGTGCCTTGGGCAACAAGCAGCTCGTTTCTTGGCAGGCTTGATAGGCGATGTAGCCTTCAAGCGGATAGCTTCCCGCCGTCGCCGTCTTCGGGATCGTCAGCTCGATGGTCCAAGTCACCTCGCCTTTTTGGTATGTCGATTCACCCGCTGCCGACTGCACCGTGACCGGCGCTTCCGAGGGCACGGGCAACCCGGCAACCAAGGCCCCGCGGCGCGTTAAGACAAAATTGGTCGAGAAGTCGGAGTCATCAATGGCAGCCGGATAGACATGAAAGCCCGCGTCGGGTTTCGCTGTCAGCTTGAGCTGCACCACATCCCCGGGGCGCGCCTTCGAAGGGACTAGTTGACCTTGCCACTCGACGGTGTAGTCACCTTCGCGAAAGGTCGTCGTGACGGCTGCCGGTTGATACTCCCCCTTCATCGTCGCGGTCAGCATTTTCTCGAATGGCCGGCACGAGCCGCCTGTCTGACAAGTCAACCCATAGACCTTCAGCTCCAGTTTCGCGTCCGCTGGCTGACTGCCCGCGGGGAATTCCACCGGTGCGGTCCAGCGGACCGACCCTTCATGTTCCTCGATCGTGACGCCTGGCCATTCCGCGGACTGACTGCGTTTGGGGTCTTGGTCCGCCTGAAAGGGCCCCGTTATCGCAATTCCCGTCGCCTCGGTAACTTCGATGCGAGTCGGCAGTGGCCCACCTTGGGCTTGAGTCACCGAGTAGACGTGCCACATCGGCTGTAGTTTCGCCTCGACATGCAGGCGTCCTTGGGAGGTCCCCGCAGCAACTTCGAAGTGGGCGTCCAGCGAAATCACTTCGCCATCAGCGGCATCCCCTTGGTCGCCGGGGAACGTCAACTGCGGAAACGCACCGTCTAATTGCGCGAAGGCCGGCACAAGCCCCAGCCACACCGCACTGAACAGCCAAGCACCGATCGCTAACATGCGTGCGGCAGGATTCCGTTTCTTTAAAACCACCATTGGTCGGCCTTCACCAAATTTCAGTCAGATTCGTTACTGGAGATAGTAGTTTACTGCAAAATCGGTCAATTGTTCGACGCGTTGTCGCACCGCATCAACCCCTGCAGCGAAAGATCGCCGGTCGGCTTGACGGGGACTTGCTAACCAATTGACCCAGTTTACCAGGGAGAGGAGGGTCGTCACATCCGCTAACAGCACGGCCAGTTCCTGCTCCCGTTCAGAGAATGGACAACATTCTCGAAATCCCGCCACTGCCCTATTCCACAATTCGTGTTCCACAAACGTCCGCCAAACAGGAATCGGCTGGAACCCTTCCTCAGGCCGACTGAATTTACCGGTTGGGCAGGACAATGCGGCGAATCCAGCGACCAGTCGAGCCAAATCGGTTGCCGGGGAGTCGATCCGCAAAGCGTCATAGTCAATGATACCGCGGACTTGCCCGTCGGCGAACAGCACATGCTGGTCGTGGATGTCGCGCAGCACATATTGCAATTGAAATTTCTCGTTGGAGCATGCTTGCAGCGACGCCTGCCAGCGCCCACCAAGACGCTGCCAGATTTCTCGGGCCACTTGGTCGGCAGCCAGGACCCAAGGCGGGTGCTGCGGGACGCCGCTAGCAAGGGCCGGTTCCCGAAACCAGTTCGCCGCCTGCTGCAGTCGCTCGCAGCGTTCCAAAACCGCTGGGGCCACGCCCAGATGGGATGCCAGCGGACGGACGGCGGCTTGGAATCGACCAACCGCTGCGGCCGCTCGCGCGACGGCGGTCTCCACGGGGAAAGTCGTCTGATCGCTGATTTGCCACGGGCGCCCGGAAAGCCACTCCAGCATCTCCCAGTGGCGATCTTCGCAGGTCAAGAACGACCGCCCCTCGGTGGTCTCCAGAATCTGCGGCACCAGGTCGCATCCCTGTTGGCGTGCGGTGCGAACGACACTTTGCACCTGAGCCACACGGTCGGCCGATGTGTGAGGTGGCCAGCAGCGGAGGCTTGTCTCTTGTCCGTGGGCTTGGCGGCAGCGGAATACTTTGGCGCCACTGAAACCACCTCGCTGCGGGATGACTTGTAGGCTTTCCGGCGACAGTCCCCAGTGCGTCCAGACGGTAACGGGAATCGCGAGCAAGCGAGGCGTCAAGATGAAGCTCCCCGAGAGGACGCTTCGAAATCGGCGACGATCGTCGCGACCGTCTCGCCCCATCGCGACGGCAGGCCGGAAAACTGCACTCGACGCGAGCCATCTTCGCATAGTCCGATGCGCACCCAGAGGACGCCGGACGGCAAGCCTTCGGGAAAGCGATCTGCCCACTCGATCAGCGTGATCGCTTGTTCTTCGAGCAACTCGTCGATTCCCAGTTCCCAGAATTCATCGGCATCGGCAATGCGGTAGGCATCGATGTGATACAGCTCTCGATCAGCCACATAGTGTTGCACCAATGTGAAAGTGGGGCTGGTGATCGCCTCCGAAGGCACGCTCGCCTGTGCCGCGAATGCTTGAACTAGCCGCGTCTTGCCGGCTCCCAACGTGCCTACTAAACCTAAGCAAGCCCGCGGCGGTAGGACTCGATGCAGCGCCGCCGCCAAGCGATCGGTCTCCTCCAAACTCCGCACGCTGCATGCCGCCAAATGCGCGTGTTGAGGGTGAAATAGCCTTTGGTGTTCATTCGCCATCCGCGTTCTCTCCCCAAGTACAAAGCTCCTTTACGCACCACGGCACTTCGATTCGGCGGCAGCCACCGATTGTGTCGTTGCGCATCGCAATGCATCGGCAGGGCTCATCGTGGAGCATGTCTGCGAAGGTTTCCACGGCGGATTGCCTCTCAGTTGCTGCCGTGAATGTAACCGCTTGGGGATAGCCGCTCGAGCCGTCCCGTTTTGCGCATCCACAATCCGGTTCGCCCAGTGAAGTTACCGATTTGAGTCACCGCAACGCCGACGTCCGTTGCCAGCAGACGATCGGCGTCGGTTTGGGACATCGCCAGAATCAATTCAAAATCCTCACCGTCACCCAAAGCATGTTCCAAAGCAGTCCCCTGCTGTTGATCAGCGATTCGAATGGCATCTTCGTGGATCGGAATCGACTCCATTTCCAGTTCGGCTCCGACACCGCTGGCGGCACACAGCCGATCCAGGTCGAGCGATAAGCCGTCGCTGACATCCATGGCGGCGTGCACCTCGACCGCTTCGGCGATCCGCAGCGCTTCCCGCACTCGCGGCGAAAAGCTCAAGTGCCGACCCAACAAGCTGCCGCCAAATGCTCCGGTGACCATAATCGCATCGCCGTCGACCGCTCCATGCCGCAACCAAGCTCGACCCGCTGCGACTTCGCCAACAATCGTGACGCTGATTGCCAAAGGGCCGTCGTACACGGTGATGTCGCCACCGGCGATGGCCAATTGGAAGGCATCGGCAATCGCCAGCATCCCCTCGTAAACACCCGCTGCGGTCTGCGTCGCTCCTTCGCTCGGTAGCGAAAGGTTCACCAACATAGCCGTCGGTACTGCCCCCATCGCCGCGAGGTCGCTCAAGTTGATCGTCACCGCTTTGCGCCCGATCTCCGCCAGCGGATGGCGATCGCTTAAAAAGTCAACGCCATCGACGATCCCATCGCTTGCCAACACGATCTGCTTGCCGGCGGTAGGAGTGATGACCGCCCCATCGTCTCCAATACCGACCGTGACCTGAGGCAAATTCTGCTGTCTTCCTCGCAGCCAGGCAATAAAACTTTGTTCCACGTGATGCCGTTCCCTAAGGTTCCAAACGTACCCGTTTTTTCCGGCCCGCCGAGGTGGACTCGTAGTCGATCCCCTCGAATCGACCCTGCCCGCAGCGGCCGGCAGTCGGCGCATTCTCGGTCAAGTCCTATCGAGCAAACTGCGCAGTATCGGGCAAACGGCGGTCGCTGACAATTCGCGGCATTTCGATTCTCTCGCCGCAGCGGTGATTGCGGGGTGAGCGTTCGGTACGCAGCCCCCTCGGCTGCGCGTAGGCCTTACAATTTATGTCGCTACCCTTCGACTACTCCCTTCGCCACGCTTTCTTCAGGAGCCGCCCGCCCATGGCCACTTCTTTGCAGTCCTCCGCCACGGCCGCCGTCCAAATCGAGCACACCGACTGCTTCATCGACGGCCGCTGGCTGCCGGCTCAGAGCGGAAAACGGTTTGCGACCGTCAATCCAGCTACCGAAGAGGTGATCGCGGAGGTCGCCGAAGGGGATGCGGCCGATATCGACCTGGCTGCCAAAGCCGCACGGCGTGCTTTTGATCAGGGAGACTGGTCCAAGATGGACGCTCGCGATCGCGGCCGGCTGATGTACCAACTGGCCGATCGGATCGAGTCGGAAATCGATTCGTTGGCCGCACTCGAAACGCTGGACAATGGCAAACCGATCCGCGAAAGTCGCAATGCGGACTTGCCGCTGGTGATCGATGTGCTGCGGTACTATGCGGGCTATGCGGACAAGATCCACGGCAGCACGATTCCCATTCGCGGCAATCATTTTTGTTACACTCGCCGCGAACCGATCGGAGTTGCCGGACAGATCATTCCGTGGAATTTTCCGATGCTGATGGCGGCCTGGAAGTGGGGGCCAGCCCTGGCCGCCGGTTGTACGATCGTTATGAAACCGGCTGAGCAAACGCCGCTGACCTGCCTCAAGATGGCCCAGCTCGCCCAAGAGGTTGGCTTTCCCGACGGCGTCATCAACGTCGTGCCCGGCTTTGGCCCGACCGCCGGTGCCGCTGTGGTCAAGCATCCGCTGATCGACAAAGTCGCCTTTACCGGCGAGCACACCACGGCCCAGATCATCACGCGCGACTCCGCTGACACGCTTAAGCGACTCACCTTTGAACTCGGCGGGAAAAGCCCCAACGTCGTCTGTGCCGACGCCGATTTGGATGCGGCCGCTCAAGGTGCCTACGTCGGGCTGTATCTCAATCAAGGTCAGTGCTGCTGTGCCGGCAGCCGCCTCTTCGTGGAAGCTTCGGTCCACGATGCGTTTATGGAGAAACTGCAAGCCCTGACCGAGAATCGCCGCGTCGGAAATCCGTTTGATGCCGACACCGAACAGGGACCGCAGATCGATCAAAAACAGTTCGATAAAATCCTGTCTTATATCGACAAAGGTCGCCAAGCGGGGGCGAAGTGTGTCGTCGGTGGCGAGCGGCATGGAGACAAGGGCTACTTCATCAAACCCACCATTTTTGATGCCGTCACCGACGAGATGCCGATCGCTCAAGATGAAATCTTTGGGCCCGTCCTCAGTGTGCTGGAATTTCAAGACATGGAGGAACTCATTCGCCGCGCAAACCAGACCTTCTATGGCTTGGCGGCCGCGATTTGGACCCGCGACATCAGCCGAGCTCATGATTTTGCCGCACGTGTGCGGGCCGGCACTGTCTGGGTAAACTGCTACGACGTCTTCGACGCCGCCGCCCCCTTTGGCGGTTTTAAAATGAGCGGTTATGGACGCGAGCTCGGCGAAGAAGGGTTGAAAGCCTACACCGAATCAAAGACCGTCACGATCGCGCTCTAAACCGCAGTTGGCACCTTTTTGCTGGCTGTGACGCGCCGCAGTGCGTTGGCAAGCGGGCTGTAACGTCCGCTTTTTTCTCCGAAAGGTAACCGTGCTTGACCAGCTAAGCAGCAATACGCAGGCAACATTTCAGTGGCTCTCTTTTTTGCCCTGGCTGATTTTGTTGCTGTTTGTTTTGCCTTTTATCGGCGTCGCGCGATGGCTGCGCACCTATCCGACATGGATGTGGATTGGCGCCTTGACGGTCTCGCTGTTGGCGTCGCTGCTAACGATTCTCAGCAGTCAATGGATTCTCGTGGTGGCGGTGGTCGATGGATTGCTCGCCGCTATCGTGTTGCTCGATTTAACGTTTCTCTGCTTGTCCACCTCGGACGGCCTGCGTGCCACCCGGGAACTGCCGCGTACCGCGTCGATCGGCAAACCGATCACCTACGAACTGACACTGGAGAATAAAACCTTCACCACCATCCGGGGTGCGGTGCGCGATGACGTGCCGGAGCATTTTCGTGGTGAGCCGGATCAGCACCGTTTGAATCTGCCGCAGCTCGCTCGGGTCACTGTCGGCCGTCGGCTGACGCCGCTGCGCCGGGGCGCTTTCGAGTTGCAAAAGGTCTACGTCAATGCGCTCAGTCAACTAGGGTTCTGGCGGCGGTTTGTGGAACTGCCGGTGGAAAGTCGCTTGAATGTCTATCCCGACATGAAGCAACTGTCCGATTACGCCCTGCTGGCCCGAACGAATCGGCTCAGTTTGATCGGTGTCCGCCGCACCCGTCGTGTCGGTCAAGACAGCGACTTCGAACGCCTGCGGGATTATTCACGCGACGACAACTATCGACATATCGATTGGCGCAGTACCGCGCGTCGCCGGAAGTTAACCGTCAGGCAGTTTCAGAGCGACCAAAGCCAACGCCTGATTTTCATGCTCGATTGTGGTCGCATGATGACCAACGAACGAGCCGGCTATTCACTGCTCGACCATGCTTTGAATGCTTCGCTGATGCTGGCCTATGTTGCTTTGGAACAAGGCGATTCGGTCGGCATGCTGTGCTTTTCCGACACCATCCACGCCTACATTCCTCCGCGGGGCGGAAAGAATCAAATGAATCGGCTGATCCAAGCCGGCTTCGATCAGTTTCCGCGGTTGGTGGAATCTCGCTACGACGAAGCCTTCCTCTACCTTTCCAACCACTGCAAGCGTCGGTCTCTCGTCGTGCTGGAAACCAACTTGATCGACGAAGTGAACTCGGCACAGGTTGTCGATTATCTCGGAAACATCAGTGGCCAACATCTGCCGGTCGGGGTTTTACTTCGCGATCGTCAGATGTTCGAAGCTGCGGATCATCCCGATGGGGAGCGAGAGAACATGCTGCGAGCCGCCGCGGCTGCCGAGATTTTGTGTTGGCGAGACCAAGTGATTCGCGACCTCAGCCACCGCGGAGTGCTGGTCGTCGACACCTTTCCGGACGAGTTGACCGCGCCGCTGGTCAACCAATATCTCGAAATCAAAGCCAAGCATCTGTTGTAAGATCACATGGAAACGCTAAAACATGCGTAAGTCACACCAAGCGCCCGTGGCACAATTGGATAGCGCGTCGGCCTCCGAAGCCGAAGGTTGTGGGTTCGAACCCCGCCGGGCGTACTGAGCAAAAACCCAACGATTTGCCGGCCGGAACGCGATAGAGCGTTACCACCAAAAGGTGTGCGGCCCCGTTTTAAACCTGAATCTTTACCGAAAAACTGTCCTCGTTGGATGGTCCAGATGCAAGACGGGATCACACCAATGGCAAGGCCAAAAGCCAAAGCACCCGCACGCCGCTACCATTTGAGCGGTCAGGCCATCGTCACGATCGAAGACCGAACAGGCCGGATTTCTGGTTTTGGTTCCGGCAACTTGGCTCCTGAAGATCATTTCTGCAGCAGCAACCGGTTGGCTTTCGTGCGTCTCAGTTCGTAGCGTTGGTCGCCATTCCAAATGATGACTATCTTTCCGCCGCCGGACAACGTTTCAAAGTTCAACTCAGGCGGCACTTCGATGGGCAGATCGCGACGATGTGTCGGTGGCTTGGGCTCGTCGCTCGCTTTATTGTTGGACTGACTCATGAAGGCGTCGCCGAAGGAGTGTGGAGCGAACGCGCTTCGTTCAAGGATGAAGCATTCAACCGGGTGATCCGCTGAGCGCACAAACTTGCTAGGTGGAGATCATCATTGTCGAAGAACAGGTTCGCAATCCTCTTCAAGCAACAAAGGCAGGTGACTTCGTCGAGCTTGGCGGGGAGCAGAGGCTTGATGACCGTGATTGCTTCACGCTTCCGGGCTAACCGCATTAGCAGCGACGCGAGCCCAATTCGATAATGGATATTGCAAGGCTCCAAGTCGATGGCGTGGCAAAGTAGCGCCTCGCAGACACTGACGGGATGGCCGCACTGTTGGGCGTAGTGTCCCATTTGATAGTGAACCTCGGGCAGGTCGGGAGCCCTCTTGCCAGCTTGTCGGCAGGCTTCCATGGCCAGACGAGGTTCATCAATCGCTTCCAAGCCGTTAGCGACTTGCAGCAGTTCAGATACTTCAACCACCTCACTGTTGGCAATCGACATCAACAGGTCACGCGAAAGAGATCTGTGGCTCATCGCACCGTATGCAATTGCCAAGGAGATTCGATCCTGGTTGTCTAGCGGTTGCAACAAGCTGGCGTTTTCGAACGCGTCCATTGCCCCTGCCCACTGGCAGGTTTTTGTCAACGCCCTGCCGAGGCATCGCCACGCCTGCGCGTCCTCCTCGTCACGGGCCAATGCATACTGTGCAAACTGGATCGCGCGATGGAAGTTCCCTGCCCTGTATTCAGCAAGCGAAATGTCGGTTGGATCGTTCATCGAAACAAAGGGGGGTTGGGGAATTAGTCTGTGAAATACGGAGTGCGGGGGTCAAGAGATCAACGCATCGAAGGCGACTCGTGCATCCAACGCATCGACTGCAATCTTGTCCGGCCAGGCAGATCCGGAATCGTAGATGGAGTCGGGATTTTCTTCGGGCGTTCGGTTGAACTCGGCCAAGTTTTTGGGGGTGCCTGCTTTCGATCGCGATACCAGATGAGCAGTGTTTCTGCGAAAATCGCAATTGCAATTACAACGCCGATCAAGGCGATGTGGATCAAGAACAATGCGGTCGTGGTCATGAATTGCCCTTCCGACGTGAAGGATGTAAAGAATCACTCCCTTTGTTGGTTCGCAGTCGGTTGGCTTGTTTCGAGCAAGTCTTCGACAAGCGGTAACGACCGTGACGAGCCAGCATCTCGGCAATGCGTGTCAAACATGAGGCGCACGTTACTCGCTCCAAGTCGCTCGGCGAAAGCGGCTCGAGAGCAACCATGGCTTCGTCGTCGCGTTCAAGTTGAATCAACAACGACACCAAGCCGATGCGGTAGTGAACATTTGCCGGGTCGAGCTGCAACGCACGATGCGTTAACGCTTCGGTCATGTAGAGTGGCTGTTTCGAGCGGGCCGCGTAAAAACCCATGTCGTAATAGGCCTGGGCAAATGAGCTGTTTTTTTCAGTGACCCATTCACAAACCTGCATCGCCAACTGCGGCGCGTCAATCGCCTCTAGGCCGGCTGCAACTTGTAGCATTAACTCGGGGGAAAGCCGTTGGCTGAGCGCTAGTTGCAGATACAGCTCGCGAGCCAAATCGAGGCGTCGAAGCTGGGCGTAACAGGATGCGAGTGCGATTCGCAGTTCGTCCCGTACAGGACAGATCAAACTGGCCTTTTCAATCGCGTCAGCGGCTTCGAGTGGTCGGCCCCAATCGTGCAACGCCAGCCCTAGTAATTGCAGTTCGTCAACGGAGGATGCTCCATCGGTGGATCGAAGTTGACCGACCGCTTCCTCTAACTCGCCACGCTGATAGTGCTGCCAGGCTTTGGAAAGAGAGGGTGGGATGGGCGTCGGGGACATCAAGCTGCCTCGCTAAAAGAATGGGGATGCTATTTCCAGCACGAACGTGCGGAAATCCTGTTGGGGACCGTTCCGCTGGCAATCAGTTTTCACTGATGCACTACGAAACGGTGCAACCTCTGCGTGGCGGGCTCGCTTGTGCGACGATTGTTGAAAAGAAAATCGCGCGCCGGTCGCTGGCTAGCTGCGTTGAGTCTGGCTGTTTTTGAGATTCGCTCTCAATAAGGGTATCCGTTGCCACGAGCGTGTCAACATGAATGAGGAAGAAATTTCAGAGATGGCTGGTTAGTCCAGGAGGCTCGCCATGCTGCGGACTAAAAAAAGGCTGGCATGGCCGACCATGGTTCTGGCCGTCTCGGCTCGCTGTGCATTTTTTTCTAACGGTACGAAAGCCGACGCTGTGCTGTGCGGAGCGTCGGCCGCGGACGCCAGGTTTGCTCCTGAATGTCGAACGCCACGTCCAGCCAATTTCCCGGCAGTATCCAACGTGCCCGTGTGAAGGGACGCAACCAAGCCAGCCCTGTTGACGTTGGCTGGCAAGCAAAGCCGAAGGAGATTCAGGCGGATTGACGAGACCGCCAAAGTCTCGGGCGGTTCTCTGGGCTCGCTCGAGACTTTCTTGCGCGTCTCGCGAGCGAGTATGATAGACGCCTCCTGTTCGGGCGAATGTGCTACGAAACCCGGCAGCGTTTGCCGTCCCATCAAAACGAGATCCCCGATGAAACGATCACGAACGAAGCCACATCTCCGACTGGCCGTGACGGCCATCTCTTTCCTGATTGCCAATGCAACTTTCGCCGCGGAACCGCTGAAGATTTTCATTCTTGCGGGGCAGTCAAACATGGTGGGCCATGCCAGGGCCCACACGATTGCCACCCTGTATGCTTCGGATAATCCGCGAGACAAAGCGCTTCTGGATTTGGTTATCGAGAAAGAGAACGGTCTGTCCAAAACCCTGTTACAGGATCAGTTGGCCCAAGCCAAACAACTTGATCAGTTGACTGGAGGGATCTCCAACGAAAAGGTTAAGTCGCTGAGCGAGGGGCCGGAAAGGCAGGCTCTTGAAGTCGAGGTAAACAAACTCAAAGACGCGCACCAGGCTTACAAGCAAAAGGTCGCTTCGTCTTGCGTGGTTTCTGATCGCGTTTACATCAGCTCGATTGCCGATAGAAACAAGAAATCGGGCAAGCTGGGAATCGGTTATGGTGCGTCAGAGGACAAGATCGGTCCGGAGTTTGGCTTTGGTCTCTCCCTTGCCCAGCAGATTGACGGACCGATTTTGATAATCAAAACCTCATGGGGCGGCAAATCTCTGCACTACAACTTTCGTCCTCCGTCCGTCGGCAGTTACACGCTGAACGAGAAGGAGAAGGCAAGCGACAAGGCGGAAGAGATCAAGAACAATGCCGGGCTGAACTACCGCATGATGAACGAAGCCATCAGCAAAGTGCTGGAGGATCTGGGGAGCTATCATCCCGCCTACGATGCGGAGGCTGGGCACGAAATTGCCGGGTTTGTTTGGTTCCAAGGGTTCAACGATCAGTTCTCACCCGAGTTCCGAGACAACTACAAGGACAACATGATTGCGTTCATCAAGGATGTTCGCGAAGAGTACAACGTGCCACGCATGCCGTTTGTGATTGGCGTGCTTGGCACAGGCGTAACGGCCGAGAAGGTGGCTGAAAATCCCGTCTCTGTTGGTCAACGAGAAGCCGCCAAATTTCTGGGCAGGAAAAATGGCGTTGCGGCGGTCGAGAGCTATCCGGAGTACTCGCTGTACGCTCAGGAGATATTCGAGAAAGGCTGGCAGCAGCATTATCATGAGTGGGACACCGTAGGTAGCGATCGCCCCTATCACTATCTCGGCAGCGGCGCGTTCTTTGTCCGACTCGGCGATTCGTTTGCCGCAGCCATGGCGGACCTGTTGGCGGGTCAGAAGCCGTAACGCCAACTCCTTTGTCGCTCATTGCTTAGCCGCCTTGGCGCCAGCCCCGGTTGAATGCCGGAACCGCGGTGATCGCCTAGGCGGCTCAATTACCAGATGACTCCTGCCTGCCTGCTTACCCAGTGCAAAGAGTCGCAGCAAAGAGTCGCAGTGCAAGGAGCAGGCAACGACGGTCGGGACTCGCGAATGCAGGCGTTCGGACGAAGAATGCCGCAGCACCGGGGTTTCACGACCGCCGGAAGGCCGTCATTTATCGGACACCCGGCACTCGCTGGGTAGGCGGTGGACAGTCGCTGGATCTGAGGCTCACCGAACTTCTTAACGCGAACAACAAAGCGGATATCAATCATGCGAACTCGTGGCCGAATTGTGAACTCCTGCTTCATGCTTGGCGTCCTTTGTCTGTTCCCGATGGCATCGAGCCTCGCGGACGACACAGCACTGACGCGTGTCGCCTGCCTGGGTGACAGCATCACGGCGGCAGCTCGAGTGGACACAAAGTCCGAGTCCTATCCGGCACGTTTGCAGCAGCTTCTTGGGGATGACTTCGAAGTCCGCAACTTTGGGATCGGCGGGGCGACATTGCTCAAGTCCGACCGATCGAATCTTTGGCGCGACCCCAATGCCGAATGTTATCTGGCGGTCACCAAGCCTGTTGCTGAGCATCTGTGTTCACAACCGAAGCGGCCAAATATCGTCTTGTTCCTGGTGGACGATATGGGCTGGCAAGACACCTCGGTGCCATTCCATTCGCAAACCACCGAATTCAATCGACGTTATCGCACGCCGCACATGAAGCAACTCGCCAAGGTCGGGATGAAGTTCACGAATGCCTATGCGTGCAGCGTTTGCTCACCGACACGAGTCAGCCTGATGACGGGCCTGAACGCCGCTCGGCATCGAGTGACAAACTGGACGCTGCGGAAGAACGCCAGCAACGATCGAGGCCACCCGCGGCTCACGTTCCCGTCTTGGAATGTCAATGGCATGAGTCCTGAACCTGGCATCGAGCGGACGGTTCATGCCAAAGCCTTACCGGCATTTTTGCGTGAGGCTGGCTACCGCACGATCCATGCGGGAAAGGCCCATTTCGGTGCGATCGGTACGCCCGGAAGTGATCCGCTTAACGTCGGCTTTGATGTAAATATAGCTGGCCATGCCGCGGGTGGCCCGGGCAGCTTTCTTGGGACGCAGGACTTCAGCGCGGTGTGGCGGAAGGGGGATCGTGTCTGGGACGTGCCCGGATTGGAAAGTCACCACGGCAAGGACATTTTTCTGACAGAAGCTCTGACGATCGAAGCCAACAAAGCGGTGGACCAAGCGGTCGCGGATGAGAAACCTTTCTTCTTATATATGGCTCACTACGCGGTGCATGTTCCCTTCGCAATCGACTCGCGGTTCTATCCAAAATATCGGGATGCCGGTTTGGACCAGACGGAAGCGATGTATGCCGCGATGGTCGAAGGGATGGACAAATCCCTTGGCGACATCCTTGGCAATATTGAGCGTCACAGATTGTCCAACGAAACGATCGTGCTGTTCATGTCCGACAACGGCGGATTAAGCGCGCACGGTCGAGGCGGGAAACCCCATTCGCACAACCAGCCCTTGTCCAGTGGCAAAGGGTCAGCTCACGAGGGTGGCGTCCGCGTGCCAATGATCGTTTCGTGGCCAGGTGTGACGGAGGCCAATTCGGTTTGCGGGCAGCCGGTGATCATCGAGGACTTTTTTCCCACGATTTTGGAATTGGCGGGTGTGTCACATCTCGAGCAGATTGGCGGTGTGGTGGATGGACGCAGTTTTGTGAAGCTGCTGCAAGGCGAGCAGGACCAAGCACGAAAAGAGCGACCGCTGGTGTGGCATTTTCCAAATCATTGGGGGCCCAACGGGCCCGGCATCGGGCCCTCGAGCGCGATTCGACGGGGCGACTGGAAGCTGATCTATTACCACGAATCGCGCCAGTACGAGTTATTCCATTTGGTCGAAGACCTGGGTGAGCAGAACAATCTGGCCGAGCAGCATCCCGACGTGCGAGATCGCCTTGCCACAGAACTGGGCAAATATTTGGCCTCGGTGGAAGCTCAGATGCCAAGCGTGAAGGCTACTGGACAGCCAGTGCCCTACCCCGGCGCCGTGGTGCGAGCAGGCAACGCTCGCTGATTCGCTCAACGTTCCGGCCGACCGCAGTGACCGTCTTGCTGCGAAAACGGCTGCTAAACCCCTCGCTCACCGAGAATCTAAATGGGGCGTGTGTGTCACCAAATTGAGAAACGTTGCCTGACGAATCACGGAACGAACCAAACCCAAACGGCGATCATGGCGATTGTGCCGGCGACGGCGGTGAGCACTCCAGTGACGCGCCGCTTCTTGAGGTAAAACAACAAACCGAAGCCGGAGATCGACATCAACATCATCAATCCCGCCGACAAGTCGATCAACCACGACCATGCCGCGCCGCTGTCGCGGCCTTTGTGGAGGTCGTTCATGATCGAGACCGCGTTGCTGGATGTCTCGGTGACGGTGTAGCTTCCCGTTTCCCGATCGACAAAAACATCGGCGGCGTAGCCGGGACTTTTGAAGACGACCATGCATTCGAATTCGTCGACTTCGAATTCCTTGACTCGACCTTTCAAACCGTGCGATTCGCGGAGCGTCTCGGCGACTTCGAGTTCGTCGACATCGCCTTGCAACCAAGCCGACGGCAGCGTCCCCGATTCGTCGCGGATGACCTGCTCGCTCGCCCCCATCCAGGTCGGATGATTCAGCGTGATGCCGGTGACGGCAAAGAACATCAGCGCCGTGAACGAAAGCATCGACAAGTAAATGTGAAACCAGCGGAACGCGGCGGCGCTCTTGCGATACCAAACCGATCGGCCGCGACGGGGGGCGGAGGCATCCGGCGTGTGAATGCCGACCGCTGTGTCAGCAATGGGCTGTGCCGTATCCGCCCTCCGTTCGGGATCGTTGACTTCGCGTTTCATGGACCATTTACTTCTTCGGAACAAACCGCATCGCCGCGGCGGTGATCTCGAGGTTCCCCGGCAAGTCGGTTCGCTCGATCGGATCATCGCCCCAACGGAACCGCTCGCGGATGATCTTGTAGGTTCCATTCTCGCGGGCCGCTTCCAAGCACAAAGTGTACTCGCCCGGCGGCAGCGGATCGCCGTTGTTGTCGGTGCCGTCAAAGTGCGTTTCGTAATTTCCGGGACCACGCGTTGCACCGGAGATGCCGTCGACGAGGTTCGTCTTTTCGGCGATCTTTCGCATTCGGTTGTTGCGATACCAACGGGTCAAGTCGCGGTGCCAGCGCGGTCCGGGTTGCTCGGTTTGCCACCACAAGACGGCCGTCTTGACCGGGAACCCGTCGGTGTCTTCGAGCCACACGGCGACATACGGCTTGCGATAGTTGCTGCCGCCGGGCCGCTCGAGCTTGAACCAGACATGCAGTCCCGCCGCCGGGACCGATTCATCGGCTTGAGGTCGGTTGGCCGATTGCACGTCGGCTGCGGTCGCTGCCAACCATACACCCGACACAACGCCGATCGAAAGGGCAATCGCCAACGTGCCGAATTGTCTTCGCTTTGTTTGGAGAACGAGGTTCATGATCTAGGAAGTCTCCTTACGACGGAGGGCATCGGCTTGACGCTGAGCCGCATCGGCTTTCCGCTGCGCGGCGTCCGCTTTGCGTTGTAATTTGTCCGCTCGTTGCTGAGCCTGTTCCGCGGTCAGCGCCGCGTCGTCGGGCGTTTCGGATTGATTCGAAGTCATCACGACGGAAGGTTGCTTGCCGTCGGACGCTTGCTGGTCCGCTGCTCCGGCAACCTTTTCGCTCTCCTTTTCCGCCTCCTTGGCAGCCGCCTTTTCAATCTCCTTTTCGGCCGCTTCGTCGGCTTCCAACTTTGCTTTCGCTTCGGCGAAACTGACCAGGGAATCCCCGTCGGTGTCAGCGGCCTTGAAGAAGTCGCCCATCCGTCTGCCGAGTTCTTCGATGCTTAACTTGCCGTCCTTGTCCGTGTCCTTGCGCATCATCATTTTGGCGTTCGCAGCCGCTTCGCTTCCGCCACGAGGCCGACCGCCAAAACTCATCGCGGCGACCGTTTCGGGTTGCTGCGTGGGGTTGGGATCGTACAAAACGAATTTCGCTTGGCCTGCGGTCTCGCGATCGATTCCGAAGAACAGCAATCGCCCGGCCAAGTTGAACAAACGCATGGAGGCGTCGACCCCTTCGATCGATTCGGCGACGATGCTCCAGCGATCCGTTTCGGTGTCGTAGACTTCCAACTTGGTACACTCGGTGAAGTGGCCTCCTTCGTTGCTGAAGCCACCGAACAGGTACAGCTTTTTACCGTCGACGGCGAACATCGGGAAGACACGCGAAGCGGACGGCGACGCCGCGGTTCGCCACGTTCGATTCTCCATGTCGAAAACGTCGACCGTCGTTTCGATGCTCATGCCATCGCCGAGCCCGCCGACCATGTAGTACTCATTGCCGACGACCGCGCCGCCGAACGAACGTCGCGGATGCGGGAGGCTGATTTCGGGCAGCGGTGCGATCGCCGATCCGTCGCCCCACCAGTGCAGGATGCGGTCACGCAGTTTACTGCCGCCACTGCCGGCGTCGCTGCCGCCGAAGATCCAGATCGCACCATCGTGCGATGCGGCGGTCGCCATCGCTCGAGATTGCGGCAAGGTGTTGTCGAGTACGTTCCAGACGTTCGCTTCGGGATCGAATTCCAAGACGCTTGAAATCGCTCCAAATTTGTCATCGCCGAAGTTCATCCCGCCGGCGACGACGAGCGTTTGATGTTCACTCGTTTGAGCGTTCACGACTCCCGCACCGCTTTGAACGGGCATTGGCATGTCGGGCAATCGCTCGACCGTTTGATTGGGAATGTCGAAGACGAAGGCTTCCTTTTCAAACGCCCCTTCGCTGAAGTCATGCGGTTGCCAACTGTTGTTGCCACCGAAAGCGTACAGCTTTGTTCTGTCGAGAATGATCGCTTGGCTGTGTTTCGTCTTCCCGTCGTAAGGGACCGACCAAGAAACGATTTTCTCGCCGACGCTTGCTGAGGGGTCGACTTTCAGCGTTTCGATCGCGGCCGTCCGTCCGGTGAAGCCCCCGGTTCCGCCGAGCGCAATCAAGCGATCGTCGCCAACGGGCAGCAGTCGCAAGAACATGCGTGGGAACAACAAACGATCGGCGACTTCCCATTGAGCTCCGTCCCCCGAAAGGCGATAGACGATTCCGGAGGCTCCGGTCGAATAGAGGTGCCCGCCGACGGCGAACGTGCTGGTCGCGAACCCGGTCATCGGGCTGTCGGCGACCAGTTCGGGGCCTTCGCTCCACGTTTTCGATTCGGGATCGAAGACCGATGTTTTTCGCAAGAACCCGTTGGGGCTGATGCCGCCCAAGACGTACAGCTTGCCATCGTGTGCCGCACACGAGATCGCACGCAGATCGTATCCCGGGCCGTCGAGTGTTTGCCAACCGGCGTCGGGTTTGTCGAGATCAAAGGCATGCATCGTTTTGTGCCACGGTGCATTGCGCGATCCATCTTTGCCTTGCAAATCCCAGCCGCCGACGACATAGATCGTGCGTCCGACAATCGCCGCGTCGAGCGACGAACGGGGTTCGGGCAGGGGAGCCATCTCGGTCCATGTATCCGCTTCGATATCGTATCGCGTGAAGTAGCTGGTCGAATTAAAAATCGCGTCTGCTTCGCCATCGCCGTCTTCGTCGCCTGTCAGAAACGACAATCCGCCGATGCGATAGATGTCCTTGCCATCGGTGACGATCGCGGTGCTTTGCGCCGAATCGTGCATCGCGAGTTCTTCCCATTGGGCAGTCGGATCGTCGATCTTGATGCGACGAAAATGATCGACCAACAGGTCCTTGCCGAACCCGTGGGCGTCACCGTTGTGTCCGCTGAAGACATACAAATGCTCATTGACGACGCAGGCCCCGAAACTGGTCAGCGTTTCGGGGAGCGGCTTGTGCAGCTTGGAAGTGGAGACCCGTTTCGTCGCTTTCGATTCGGCCAGGGCGATGCTGCCGCTGAAGAGGATTGCCGCGGAAAGGAACAGGAACGTTCGGAGTATTTTGGTTTTCATGTTTACATGTTTGTGGTTGCGGCGGTGAGGTTCGCAAGTTGGTTGACACTTCGTGGTGGCGACTTTCAGTCGCCATTTAAGGATTCGGCGACTGAAAGTCGCCACTACTTTTGGGAACGACGATGCTTACTTGTCTTCCGGATCGGCGAAGGTGGCCGTCAGGTAATGCATCGCCGATTTGTATTTCTGGTCGCCAAGTTTGCCGGTTTCGTCGGAGACAGTGTGTCCGACCAAGATCGCGTTCGTGCCGTCTTCGACTTCCTTGTCGGTGAATGAAACCTTCCCGGAAGCGTCTGTCTTCGCCTTGCCTTCTTCGTGGCCATCTTCACAGAACAATCGAACTTCGGCATCGGCGAGCGGCTTGCCTTTCCAGAGGACGTAAACGTCGACGCCACTGTCGGTGTTCACCGGATGCGCTTGCAAGTCCATGTTTTCGAATGGCTTGCACTGCGAGAACGATTGCGGCATCTCGCCACCAAGATGCTGGGTGTAGTACTGCAACTTAGCGCCGTGATAAACACCAAACGTCGCTTGGCTGGTCAGGTCCGCCCCGGCCGGAACGGCTGCTTTCGATTTCTTGCCAACAAGATCGTCGGTCTCGACGGCTTCACTTGCCACGGGCATGGTCTTATCACCGGCCCGCATCGTGATCTCCGCTTTCGCGAGTCCCGCAGGCAGCTTGTAAGTTCGATCGGTCATCCCTTCGCCGAAGAAGTAAACCGCTTTGCCGTCTTCAACGATCAAGAACGGGAAATGGGCGTAAGCGGAAGTGAAGATGCCCGCGAAAACAAGTGAGAGTGTGAGGAAGATACGTTTCATGATTGGGGTCCTTAAAGTCTGGAGTCTGGAGTCTGGAGTCTGGAGTCTGGAGTCTGGAGTCTGGAGTCTGGAGTCTGGAGTCTGGAGTCTGGAGTCTGGAGTTGG
>Ga0102938_10000191_pt1 | contig 42083 bp, 44 predicted proteins | sample SalPonR2_B_D2_MG_FD_84516 | JGI IMG/M metagenome (GOLD analysis project Ga0102938, IMG submission 84516) | Salt pond soil microbial communities from South San Francisco under conditions of wetland restoration - Salt Pond MetaG R2_B_D2_MG | ecosystem: Environmental > Aquatic > Marine >...
AGGCCGGCACGCCGCCGGCCACCAGCGCGGCGATCTTTTCCGTGATGACGCGCGTCTTGCCGCTGCCGGCGCCGGCCAGCACGAGCAGGGGGCCGGTCGTGTAGCGCACGGCTTCGAGCTGGGCGGGATTGAGGGACATGGGCGGGGATTCGGCGACGCGTGAAGAGCGCGGATCATACCCGAAGCGCCAGAAAAAAGAGGGGCCTCGCGGCCCCTCTCAAGCGCCGGCTCCCGGCCGGCCAGTCATCGGCAAGTAGACCCCCTCTCGCTGATCCGTTCCAGATCGAGGGCTAGCGCAGGTCGAAGCGGTCCGCGTTCATCACCTTGGTCCAGGCCGCGACGAAGTCCTTGATGAACTTCTCCCGGTTGTCATCCTGGGCGTAGACCTCGGCGTAGGCCCGCAGGATGGAGTTCGAGCCGAACACCAGGTCAGCGCGTGTCGCCGTCCACCTCACCTTGCCCGTGTTGCGGTCGCGGATCTCGTAGAGATTCTTGCCCGCCGGCTGCCACTCGTAGGCCATGTCGGTCAGGTTGACGAAAAAGTCGTTCGTCAGCGCACCGACGCGGTCAGTGAACACGCCGTGCTGCGAGCCGCCGTGGTTCGTGCCCAGTACGCGCATGCCGCCGACGAGAACCGTCATTTCCGGCGCCGTCAGGCCCAGCAGCCTGGTGCGGTCGAGCATCAACTCCTCGGGCGCGACGTCGTAGGCCGAGTTGAACCAGTTGCGGTAGCCGTCGGCGAACAGCTCGAGCACCCCGAAAGAGTCCGCGTCGGTCGTCTCGTCGGTAGCGTCCCCGCGGCCGGGCGCGAAGGGCACGGCGACGTCGAAGCCTGCGGCCTCGATCGCCTTCTCGATACCGACGACACCCGCCAGCACGATGACGTCCGCGATGCTGGCGCCGGCGTCCCTGGCGATCGGCTCGAGCACGTCGAGGGCCTTCTTCAGCCGCGCCGGCTCGTTGCCCTCCCAGTCCTTCTGCGGCGCAAGGCGGATGCGGGCGCCGCTGGCGCCCCCGCGCATGTCAGAGCCGCGGAAGGTGCGGGCGCTGTCCCACGCCGTCGCGACCATCTCCGCAATCGACAGCCCGCTGTCCGCGATCTTCGCCTTCACGGCGTCCACGTCGTAGTCGCTGCTGCCTGCGGGGACCGGGTCCTGCCAGATCAGGTCCTCGGCGGGAACCTCGGGTCCGATGTAGCGCTCCTTCGGGCCCATGTCCCGGTGGGTGAGCTTGAACCAGGCGCGCGCGAAGGTGTCACGGAAATATTCCGGATCGTTGCGGAACCGCTCCATGTACTCGCGGTAAGCGGGATCCAGCTTCATCGCCATGTCGGCGTCCGTCATGATCGGGTTGCGGCGGATCGACGGGTCACTGGCGTCGATGGGCTTGTCCTCTTCGCTGATATCGACCGGCTCCCACTGCCAGTGTCCGGCGGGGCTCTTCTTCAGCTCCCACTCGTGGTCGAGCAGCATGTCGAAATAGCCCATGTCGAACTTGGTGGGATCTTTCGTCCAGGCGCCTTCGATGCCCGAGGTCACGGCCTTGCTGGCGACGCCACCCATCTCGGGGTTCATCCAGCCCATGCCCTGGTTCTCGATCTCGGCCGCTTCCGGCGCCGGGCCCAGGTTCGACTCGAGCCCGTTGCCATGGGCTTTGCCTACGGTGTGGCCACCGGCGGTGAGGGCTGCGGTCTCCTCGTCGTTCATCGCCATGCGGGCGAAGGTCACGCGCACGTCGTGCGCCGACTTCAACGGATCGGGCTTGCCGTCCCGCCCTTCCGGATTGACGTAGATCAGGCCCATGTGGACCGCACCGAGCGGCTCCTCGAGGGACTCCGGGTCTTCCTCGTTGGCGTAGCGGAGGATGCTCTCGGCCAGCCACTCCTTCTCCGAACCCCAGTAGACATCCTGCTCGGGCTCCCAGATGTCCTCGCGGCCGAAGCCGAAGCCGAAAGTCTTGAGGCCCATCGACTCGTAGGCCACGTTGCCGGCCAGGATCATGAGATCGGCCCAGCTGAGCTTATTGCCGTACTTCTTCTTGATCGGCCACAGCAGGCGGCGGGCCTTGTCGAGGTTGCCGTTGTCCGGCCAGGAGTTGAGCGGTGCGAAGCGCTGGTTGCCCGTGCCGCCGCCGCCGCGGCCGTCGAACTGCCGGTAAGAACCCGCGGCATGCCATGCCATGCGGATCATCAGGCCGCCATAGTGGCCGTAATCGGCCGGCCACCACTCCTGGCTGTCCGTCATCAGGGCCTCGAGGTCGCGCTTCACGGCGTCGAAGTCGAGCCTCTTCACTTCTTCGCTGTAGTTGAAATCCGGCCCCAGCGGATTGGACTTGGTGTCGTGCTGGTGGAGGATGTCCAGGTTCAGCGCGTTGGGCCACCACGCGGTGTTGGACTTACCGGCGATGGTGTTTGCGCCGTGCATGACGGGACACTTGGCTTCTTTCGACATGGCCTGCTCCTGGCTTCAAGGTAGGCCTATAGGTTATTTCGATTAGATGCTGTCGTCTAATCGATAATTACTATCTCGTCGATAGCCCCCACCCACGGCAGCCGCCAGCGGTGGCGGATTCAGGCCGTGTCAGCCAAGCCAGGCGAGCCTGAAAGCCATCGCCACGCCGGTGCCCGCAAGCACACTCGCTCCGACGAGAAGCAGCGGGACCGTCATGCCTGCCTGCCCACCCGCGGTCGCCGCGAGCTCCGGCGACCGACGCGTCACCCGTTCCAGTCCCCAGGACACCAGGTAACAGGTAGCGAGGCCGGCGAGCACCGCGACCGCCGCCAGCATCATGCCCGACGACTCCTCGATGTCGCCGACGGCGAACAGCAGCAGCAAGGCCCCGGCCACGATGAACACGATCGAACCGCGTCCCCAGGCCGGGGCCCCCTGCCGGACATCGCCCGACGCAGCTCGCAGGCGGCGAAACTCCTCAACGCCGAACAGCAGCGCGAAGCCCGCCAGAAATCCCCAAAAGGCCGTCCAATGTCCTTCCATCGCCAACATCCTCTACCGGATCGAAGTGGTTGGCCCCATATCGTCGCGCGATACCATGCCGATGGCCACCCCGGCCCAGAACCGGTCCATGGGCACCGTGCTCAAACCGGACCAGTAGCGGTTCTTCGGCAAGATGCCCACGCCGGTGAAGCACGCGTATCCAGCGCGACCGCATTCTTTCTGTCGCAGGTAGCGGAGGCGCTCCTCATCCACCGTCAGCGCGGAACCGAGCAGCTCATCGATGCTGCACGAGGGGCAGACCTGCATGTCGCGTCCCAGGCTCTGCATGAACTTCAGCATCTGGTTTCGTGCCGACGCCTCTGCGCACTCCTGGTTGGCCATGCACGCGGCATGCGACCAGCGTTCCAGCGTCTGCCCGAGGCTGTCGCAGGAAAGCTCACCGAGATTCATGCCCACGGCGCCGCCGAGAAATGCACCCGCGTTCGTGACGAATGCGGACACGCGCCCGATAGGCGTGACCTGCAGCACGGCAGCAGCTCCACCCGCCCCGAGCGCCCCCGCCAGCGCGCTGCAGGCGCCCTGGGGTACGTCTATGGTCCAGTCGGCCGTGGACGCCCGGGACGCCCCCGGGAATACGAGACCAGCCAACACCAGTAAAAACAACATCAAGCGAATCCTGTTCATCTTTGCACTCCTTGCATCGAGACCCATCCATGGGTACCCGCCGGAATGACGGGCGCCCACATCTGAGCGCACCCGCCATGCACTGGGAAGAGCCACTTTGTCGGCTTTTCGTCCGGAAACGCGTGTTGTCACCGCCCCGGCCAGCCGCGGCTAGCGAGCGCTTCGGCCAGGTGCCGGACCTCGATCCCGGCACAACCGTCCATGTCAGCGATGGTCCGCGCCACACGCCGCACCCGCGTCTGCGCGCGTGCCGAAAGGCCGAGGCGTTCCGCGGAACGCACCAGCAGTGAGCGTGCCGCCGTCCCGAGGGCAGCATGAGCGTCCAGGGTCTTGCCGGCGAGACGGGCGTTGGCGGCGCCTTGCCGCTCGCTTGCAGTGCGCCGCACGGCCAGCACCCGCTCGCGCACCGTCGCCGACGGTTCGCCCGGCGACCCCATGAGATCGGCCGGTGCCGGACGCGGCATCTCGACGACCAGGTCGATGCGATCCAGCAGCGGACCGGAAATCCGGCCGCGGTAACGCAGCACCGCTTCCGCGCTGCAACGGCAATTGCCGCGCGAATCGCCGAGGTAGCCGCAGGGGCAGGGATTCATCGTGGCCACCAGCAGGAAACGCGCGGGGAAGGTTCTTTGCACGGCTGCTCTGCTGATGGTCAACTCGCCATCCTCCAGCGGCTGGCGCAGCGCTTCGAGCGCCGTGCGGCCGAACTCCGGCAACTCGTCCAAAAAGAGCACGCCATGGTGCGCCAGCGTGACCTCCCCGGGGCGCGGGTTCGCGCCTCCGCCCGTCAGCGCCACCGACGAAGCCGAGTGATGGGGCGCACGAAACGGCCGTCGTCCCCACTGTTCGGCATGAAAAGCACGCCCGGCCGCCGAGGCGATCGAGGCCACGGCCAGCGCCGCCTCCGCCGACAGAGGCGGCAGCAGGCCGGGAAGTCGTCGCGCCAGCATGGTCTTGCCGGTGCCGGGCGGTCCAATGAGCAGGAGGTTGTGACCGCCGGCGGCCGCGATCTCCAGCAGGCGCCGCCCGCGCAGCTGCCCGCGCACCTCGGCGAGATCGGGACCCTTCGCGGCGCCCGGCTCGGGACGCGCCGGCGTCACCGCGCGCGGCAGCTCTCCCTGTCCCTGGAGGTGACCCGCCAGGCCCACCAGGTGCTCGGCCACGTGGATTTCGCCGCCCCCCGCCAGTGCCGCCTCGGCGCCGTTCTGCGCCGGCACGACGAGCGCGTGGCCGGCGCGGGCTGCCGCCACGCTGGCGCACAGGGACGCCGTCACGCCGCGCACCTCGCCGCTCAGGGAGAGTTCCCCGATGAACTCACGGCGCTGCAACTGCACAGCCGGCAACTGGCCGGAGGCCGCCAGCACGCCAAGTGCGATCGGCAGGTCGAAACGCCCACCTTCCTTCGGCAGGTCCGCCGGCGCAAGATTGACGATCACCTTGCCGTCGGGAAACTTGAAGCCGCAGATCGAAAGCGCTGCGCGGACCCGATCGCGGCTCTCGCGCACCGCCGTCGCCGGCAGGCCGACGATCGAAAAGCCCGGCAAGCCACCCGTCACGTGGGTTTCGACCGCCACCGGCAGGGCCTCGAGGCCGCACTGGGCGCGGGTCAGAACAAGCGCAAAAGCCATCGGGCACCCTGCCGGCAAGAATGCACCCAGCATGCGCGCTTCCGCCCGCCCCCGGGAGCCCTTCATATTCGGTCGTTTGGCCGGATAATCGTAATCGGAGTGCAATCCCGTAAAGGTAACTTGGCGGAACGATGATCCGCCCCGCAGCGAGACCTGATGAACAACCCGAGACGCCTGCTCTTCATCGCGCTGACGCTCAGCGCACTCCCGATCCACCTGCCGGCGCACGAGGCCCGCAACACGCTCGTGCCGCCGGGCTACGTGCACTATGCGCCCGGGCCGATCCCCGACCGCGTCGCACTGGTGCTGACCGCGGATCCGGCGCGCAGCCAGACGGTCACCTGGCGCACCAACGCCGATGTGACCCAGGCCGTGGCACAGCTGAACAAGGCCCTGCCCGGGCCCGGCTTGCACCTTGGCGCCCGGGAGATCGACGGTCGGACAAGGCCCCTCGAAACGGAGAACGGCGTCGCGCACCACCATGCCGTGACGTTCACCGGCCTCGAGCCGGACACGCTGTACGCCTACCGCGTGCGGGGTGCCGACACCTGGAGCGAGTGGTTCCAGTTCCGCACTGCGAAAAGCGTCGATGCGCCGTTTTCCTTTCTCTATTTCGGTGATGCGCAGAACTCGATCCGCTCGCATTTTTCTCGTGTCATTCGCGAAGCCTTCGCCACCCACGAGCGGCCGGCGCTGCTGCTGCATGCCGGCGACCTGGTGAACTCGCGGGACGGCGTGCATGACGACGAGTGGGGCGAGTGGTTCGACGCCGGCGGCTTCCTGCACGGCATGGTGCCGAGCTTCCCGGTGGCGGGAAACCACGAATTTATCAGGCGCGACGTGTTCGGCCCGCGGGTCCTGACACCGCACTGGACGGCGCATTTCAGCGTGCCCGGGAATGGCCCCGAGGGGCTGCGCGACACGGTCTACCATGTCGAATACCAGGGTGTGCTGTTCGTCGCACTGGACTCGATGAACGCCCTGCAGGACGAAGCCCTGGCCAAGCGCCAGGCCGAGTGGCTAGACCGGCTGTTAAGCGCCAGCACCCACGAGTGGGTCATCGTCAGTCACCACCATCCGGTGCACTCCGTCTCGCTCGGGCGCGACAACCCGCTGCTGCGCGAGCACTGGCAGCCACTGTACGAGAAACACGGCGTGGACCTGGTGCTGCAGGGCCACGATCACGCGTACGGCCGCGGAGCGAACCTCGCCGAAGGCACCACCGCGATCGATGGCGACGCCGGGACGGTCTACGTGGTCTCGGTGGCCGGACCGAAAATGTACCTGGTCGCGGAGGACGCCGAATCGTCCATGGCGCGGGTCGGAGAAGAGGTGCAGCTGTACCAGCTGATCCAGGTCGAGTCGGACCGGCTGCGTTACACATCGCGCACGGTCACCGGCGAAGTGTACGACGCTTTCGAACTGCGAAACACAGAAGACGGTAAGCGCCTCGTCGACCTGATTCCCGCGGATGCGCCCCGGTCGACCTGCGGGAACCCCAACCGGCCGCGTCCGGACCGCTGCTGGAACGGGGTCGAACTGGTCGACTGACGGCTCAAGCCCGCATCGCGAACCGCCCCGCCGGGGGAAGCCGCCGCGCCGTTGCGCTGCAGGGCGCCCGTTGGCTTACCGTGAACCGGTCGTAAACCGGCCGTCAGTCCGCCGGACAGCTTCGCCTCAGGCAGCCGGCCAGCGCACGGGCCGCCGGCCCGGCCTCGTCGCGGTCCGCAAACACCAGGTAGAGCTCGTGATGGCGCACCGCGCCCTCGACCAGCGGCAAGGGACGCAACCGGCCGTCGGCGAGCAGTTCGGCGACGCGGTGCCGCGGTAGCCACGCGAACCCCATCCCGCGAACCACCGCCTCCACCGAGGTGGACAGGTGGCTCACGGTCCAGCGCTGCGCCGCGCCCAGCCAGCCGGCATCGCGAGTTTCCCTGAGACCTGAATCTCGCACCACCAGCTGACGGTGCTGGCGGAGGTCACGCTGGGTCAACGACCGCTCCAGCGCATGCAGCGGATGGTCCGGGTGCGCCACCGCGATGAATTCCACCGTCAACAGCGGGTCGCCGAGGAAGCCCGGCGGCACCCAGGCCGTGATGGCCAGGTCCGCGACACCGGCGAACAGCTGCTCGGTGGTACCCGAGAGCACCGACTCGATCAGTTCCACGCGCGTCGTGCCGGTGAGACTCGAAAAGGCATCCAGGCTGTCGAGCAGGCGCGCTTGCGGGAACACCACCTCGACAGCCAGCGTCACGACCGGCTCCCAGCCCTGCGCCAGCACGCCCGCGGCTCGCTCGACCGCGAGCGCCTCGTCCACAAGGTAGCGGGAACGCCGCAGCAGCTCCTCTCCGGCCGCGGTCAGGACGGCGCGCCGGCCCTCCAGTTCGAGGAGGGAAACGCCGAGCCCGGCCTCGAGACGCCGGACGCCGTAACTGACGGTGGAAACCGACTTGGACAGGGCCTCGGCGGCGCCCGCATAACCGCCGTGGTCCACGACAGCCTGGAGCATGCGCCATTGTTCGAGCGTGACCCGTGGCCTCATTTCGATTTCCTCGAACTTGTTTAGCGATATTTTGCTATTTCTCTTCGATTAAGTCGAAGTTAACGTGGGTCCAGGTTTAACCCACGAGGAATTCACATGGGCAGCAAGCGTATCCGCCAGGTGCTGGACAGCCACGCGGCCTCCGACGGTGCAGGGGTCCGGATTCGCCGGATCGTCGGCCAGGCGCAACACGACCTCGACCCCTTCCTGATGCTGGACGAAATCCGTTCCGACCAGCGCGAGGAGTTCGTGGCCGGCTTCCCGTCCCACCCGCACCGCGGCATCGAGACCCTCACGGTCATGCTCGAGGGGGGCTTCGAACACCAGGACCACCTCGGCCACCGGGCGGCGATCCGCGCCGGCGGGGCGCAATGGATGTCCACGGGGCGCGGCGTCATTCATTCCGAGATGCCGCTCCCTGGAGAAGGACGCATCCACGGTTTCCAGCTGTGGATCAACCTGCCCGCGGCAGACAAGTTGCGCGAACCGGATTACGCGCAGGCCGAGGCCGCCGAGTTGCCGGAGCTGGCGCTCGAGCACGGCCGGCTGCGCGTCATCGCCGGCCACCACGCCGGGATGACCTCGCCGATCGGCCGCACCGCCTGCGAGAGCGCCGTGCTCGCGCTCGAGCTCGAGCCCGGGGGTCGCTTCCGCTGGTCGCCCCCGCCAGGCCATCGCGCCCTCGTCCGGCCTTTCAGCGGCGCGGTGCAACTGCCCGATCCGTCGGCGAGCGGAGGCGCCGCGGCCGGGATCGCGAGCGGGCAAATGGCCGTGCTCGACGGGGAAGGCGCGATCGACATCACAGCCGGAGACGCCGGCGCCGGGATGTTGCTCCTGGCGGGGCGCCCGCTGGGCGAGCCGATCGTGCAATACGGCCCCTTCGTCATGAACACCGCCAGTGAAATCCGCCAGGCGATCCGGGACTACCAGTCCGGCGCGCTGGTGGCCCCGTTGTCCGATGTCACCACATCCACCTGAAACCCGAACTTTCGCAGGAGACAAAACATGACCCGACTTTATCCATGGGCGGAACTCGCTGCCCGTCTCGCCCTCGCCATGCTGTTCATCATCGCGGGCGCCGGCAAGATTCCCGGCTACGAAGGCGTCGCGGGCTACATGCAGTCGATGGGCGTGCCCGGCGCCCTGCTGCCGCTCGTCATCGCGCTGGAGCTCATCGGCGGGCTGGCCATCGCGGTGGGTTATCGCACGCGCATCGCAGCGTTCCTGCTGGCCGGCTTCTCATTGCTCAGCGCCCTGGTATTCCACAACCCGATCGCCGACCCGGCCGAGCAGACCCAGTTCCTGAAGAATCTGGCCATCGGCGGAGGCTTCCTGCTGCTCTGGGTGCACGGCGCAGGCCGGCTGTCGCTGGACGCGAGGCGCAGCTGAAAGGACTCGCGGCGCGGCTGAGTCCGCGCGGTATCGACGGACGAGACGCCGGGCAGGGACGTCCGGCGGTCCGTCGAGTTGAGCTGGTCGAGCGAAGGGCGACGTTTGCGCAACAGCCGACGCCTGCGGGCCCGCCGAGGACCTCAGGCCGGGCGACCCAACCGGCCGAAGGCCAGCAGTCCCGCACCCAGCACCAGCAGCAGCCATCCCGGGGCGGCCGGGCTCACGTCCAGGCCCAGCCACAGCACGCCGCCGATAAGCGTTGCGCCGCCGGCGCCGGTGGTCCAGCGCTGTTGCCGGTCGGCACGCAACTCCGCGCGCAACGCCTCGATGCCCGGATGCTTCACTTCGACCTGCAGCCGGCCCTCGGCGGCGCGCTGCAGGATGGCATGAATGACCTGGGGGAACTCCTGGATCGTCTCGCCGACTTCCGGCAGCTGCTCCCGCAGGCGATCGACGATGGCCCGGCCGCTGACGCGCTCGCGCATCCATTCCTCGAGGATCGGCTGCGCCGTCTCCCACAGGTCGAGATCGGGATAAAGCTCCCTCCCGAGACCCTCGATGTTCAGCAGCGTCTTCTGCAGCAGGATCAGCTGCGGCTGCACTTCCATGTCGAAGCGCCGCGCCACCGTGAACAGGCGCACGAGGAACTGGCCGAATGAAATGTCCTTCAGCGGACGGTTGAAGATCGGCTCGCACACGGTGCGGAACGCGGACTCGACCTCTTCCACGCGCGTCCCGGGCGCCACCCAGCCGGACTCGACATGCAGGCGCGCGACGCGCTGGTAGTCGCGGTTGAAGAACGCGAGGAAGTTTTCCGCCAGGTACTGCTGATCGCGCGGATCGAGGCTGGCCACGATGCCGAAATCGACGGCGATGTATTGCGGCTGCGCGGGATCATCCGGATTGACGAAAATATTGCCCGGGTGCATGTCCGCGTGGAAGAAATTGTGGCGGAACACCTGCGTGAAGAAGATCTCCACGCCGTTCGCCGCCAGGCGTTGCATGTCGATGCCCGCTGCGTGCAGTTCCGGCGTCTGGCCGATGTTGATGCCGTGGATGCGTTCCATCACGAGCACGCCCGGCCGGCACCAGTCCCAGTAGACCTCGGGCACGTAGAGCAGCGGCGAGTTCTCGAAGTTGCGCCGCAGCTGCGAGGCATTCGCCGCCTCGCGCATCAGGTCGAGCTCGTCCATCAGGGTGGTGTCGAACTCGCGCACCACCTCGCGCGGGCGCAGCCGGCGGACTTCGCCCCAGTAGCGTTCGGCGAGCGCCGCCAGCGAATGGAGCACGTCCACGTCGCGGCGGATCTGCTCGCGCACGCCCGGACGCAGCACCTTGACGATCGCCTCGCGGCCGTCCGGCAACGCCGCCGTGTGGACCTGGGCGATGGAGGCCGCGGCGAGCGGCTCGTCGTCGAAACGCGCGAACAATGACTCGAGCGGCTGGCGATAGGCCGCGGCAAGCTGGCGATGCGTCTCCGCCGCAGGAAACGGCGGCACCCGGTCCTGCAGCTTGGCCAGTTCGACCGCGACCTCGCGCGGCAGCAGGTCGCGCCGCGTGGACAGCGCCTGGCCGAACTTGACGAAAATCGGCCCGAGCTCGACCAGCGCCTCGCGGATCCGCACGCCCATCGGCAGGTCCCGTGAAGCCTTGCGGATACCGAAGCCGGGAATACGGCGCAGCCGGGCGACCGGGCGGAACAGGTGGGCCGCATAGACCAGTTCGTCGAGGCCGTGCTTGAGCAGTACGCGCTGGATGTGCAACATCCGCCACAGCTGTCGCGGCGGAATCACGACGCCTGTTCCAGCCGCCGCAACCGTGCCTCGAGCCGCGCGACGTCGCTGGCGAGCACGTCCACCGCATCGAGGAACTGCTCGAGCTCGGGGCGTGCAGGCAGCTCGCGGCCCTCCTCCTGGAGGTACTCGGCGACGTCCCGCGACAGGCGGTCCGCGACGTCGATTCCCCAGCCGCCGAATCCCCGCACGAAGTTGCCGACCTGGCGCGCGGCCACGTCGCCGACGACGCGCGCCAGCTCCTCCTCGAAATCGGGCGCCGCCAGGGCGATCAGGTCGCGAAAATCGCGCGCCACCAGAGGATCGCCACTGATGCGCACGGCCCGGGAACGCAACAGCGCCTCGTCACCCGAGGCCGCGAGCCGTGCCAGCGCCCCCGGCGTGCCGCTGAGCAGCGCATCGGCCGGGGCCTTGTCGCTGAGCGCCAGGCCGCCATCGCGGGCGACGAAAGTCATGCCGAGGCCGAGCCCGTCCAGCTCGATGCGGAAGCTCGAACCCTCCAGCGCACGGCAGCGGGCCGTCGCGTCGCTGGACGCGCGAATCCCGCGGTTCAACAGGGCCGCGACAGGCTCGAACATCAGTACTTCCAGCCGCGGTGGAGCGCCACGATGCCGCCGGTCAGGTCATGGTAGCGGCAGTCGTCGAAACCCGCGGCGGCCATCATGTCCCGCAGGGTCTGCTGGTCCGGGTGCATGCGGATCGATTCTGCGAGATACCGGTAGCTCTCGTCGTCCCCCGCCACGAGCTTGCCGATGGCGGGCAGGACGCGGAAGGAGTACAGGTCATAGGCCGGGGCGAGTGCGGGCACGGGGCGGGAGAACTCCAGCACCAGCAGCTGTCCCCCCGGGCGCAGCACCCGGAACATCTCGCCCAGCGCGCGTTCCTTGTGGGTCACGTTGCGCAGGCCGAAGGCGATCGTCACCACGTCGAAGCTGGCGTCCTCGAGCGGCAGCGCTTCTGCATCGGCCAGGCAGTATTCGACAGCCTCGCCGGCGATGCCCCGGTCCAGCAGCCGCTCGCGGCCGCGTCCGAGCATCGCCTCGTTGATGTCCGACAACACCACCCGGCCGCCGGGCGCGACCCGCGGCGCCATCAACGCGGCGAGATCGCCCGTGCCACCCGCCAGGTCCAGCACCTGCATGCCTGGGCGCAGCCCGGCCTTCTCCACGGTGAAGCGCTTCCAGATCCGGTGGATGCCGAGCGACATGAGGTCGTTCATCAGGTCGTAGCGGCTGGCCACCGAATCGAACACGCCGCGCACGCGGCGCGCCTTCTCGGTGACCGGCACCTCGACGAAACCGAAGTGCGTGGTGTCTTTTTCCGGGCTCATTCCGGGGCGACTTCCTTGCGCTTGTAGCCTACCTCGTCCAGCCGGGCGAGATAGGTGTTCCAGTTTTCCTCGTAGTTCGAGCCGAGCCAGTGCAGGTAGGACCACGAGAACAGCCCGGAATCGTGCTTGTCGTCGAACACCAGCTTGATCGCGTAGTGGCCGACCGGCTCGATGGCGCTGATGTTCACCTTTTCCTTGCCGATCATCAGCACCGCCTGCCCCGGGCCGTGGCCCTGGACTTCTGCCGACGGGGAGAACACGCGCAGGTATTCGCAGGGCAGCCGGAACGACGTGCCGTCCTCCCAGCCGACCTCGAGAACACGGGACTTGCGGTGCAGGCGAATGGCGGATGGCGTGGGAATGTCAGCGCTCATTGCGCCTCCTGTTCATGGGCGAGTGGCGCTATTGTACGACCGTGCGATCAGAGGATGTAGCGCGACAGGTCCTCGTCGGCCGCCAGCTCACCGAGGGCCGTGTCCACATAGCCCGCATCGATGGTGACTTCCGCGCCCTCCCGATCCGCCGCCTCGAAGGAGATGGTGTCCACGAGACGCTCGAGCACGGTATGCAGGCGGCGCGCACCGATGTTCTCGGAACGCTCGTTGACCTGGTCGGCGATCTCCGCGATCCGCCGGATGCCGTCCTTGGTGAACGAGAGATTGACCCCCTCCGTGGCGAGCATCGCCTGGTACTGCACCGTCAGCGAGTGATCCGGCTCGGTGAGGATGCGCTCGAAATCCGCGGCCCTGAGTGCGTCGAGCTCGACGCGGATGGGCAGGCGACCCTGCAACTCCGGAATCAGGTCCGACGGCTTCGACAGGTGGAAGGCACCCGAGGCGATGAACAGGATGTGGTCGGTGCGCACCATGCCGTAGCGGGTGCTCACCGTGCAGCCTTCGACCAGCGGCAACAGGTCGCGCTGCACGCCCTCGCGCGAAACGTCGCCGCCGGAACCGAGCGAGCCCTCGCGGCGCGTCACTTTGTCCATCTCGTCGATGAACACGATGCCGTTCTGCTCCACGTTGGCGATCGCCTTGAGCTTGATCTCCTCGTCGTTGATCATCTTGCCGGCCTCGTCGTCCACCAGCAGCTTCATGGCGTCGCGCACCTTGAGCTTGCGCCGGCTGGTGCGCCCGCCCATGTTGCTGAACAGGCCCTGCAACTGGTTCGCCATCTCCTCCATACCCGGCGGCGCCATGATGTTGACCCCGGCCGGAGCGTTGCTGACCTCGATTTCGATTTCCTTGTCGTCGAGCTTGCCCTCGCGCAGCATCTTGCGGAACTTCTGGCGCGTGTCCGCGCCCCGGGCCGCCTCGCCGGGCTTGCCGGCGTCCTCGTCGGCCTCCCAAGCGGAGCGGGTGCCGGGCAACAGCCCGTCCAGGACGCGCTCCTCGGCGGCATCCTCGGCGCGATGACGCACCCGGTCCATCTCGTGCTCCCGCGTCATCTTCACCGCGGCGTCGGCCAAATCGCGGATGATGCTGTCGACCTCGCGGCCCACGTAGCCCACCTCGGTGAACTTGGTGGCCTCGACCTTGATGAACGGCGCGCTGGCGAGACGCGCGAGCCGACGCGCAATCTCGGTCTTGCCGACGCCCGTGGGCCCGATCATGAGGATGTTCTTCGGCGTGATCTCGGAGCGCAGCGGCTCCTCGATCTGCATGCGGCGCCAGCGGTCCCGCAGCGCGATTGCGACAGCGCGCTTGGCCGCGGTCTGGCCGACGATGTGCTTGTCCAGCTCCTGGACGATCTCGCGGGGGGTCATCGGGGTATCGCTCATGACAGGGTCTCGACGACGAGGTTGCGGTTGGTGAAGACGCAGATGTCGGCGGCGATGCCGAGCGCCCGCTCCACGATCTCCCGCGCATCCAGCTCAGTGTTCTCGAGCAGCGCCCGCGCCGCCGCCTGGGCATAGGGCCCGCCCGAGCCAATGGCCATCAGGTCGTTCTCCGGCTCGATGACGTCGCCGTTGCCCGAGATCACGAAGCTCTTCTCCCGGTCGGCGACGCATAACAGGGCTTCTAGACGCCGGAGCATCCGGTCCGTGCGCCAGTCCTTGGCCAGCTCGATGGCGGCGCGCGTGAGGTTGCCGTGCTGCTGCAGCTTCGCCTCGAAACGCTCGAACAGCGTGAATGCATCGGCCGTGCCGCCGGCGAAGCCGGCCAGGACCTTGCCGTCGTAAAGGGTGCGCACCTTGCGCGCGTTGCCTTTCACGACCGTGTTGCCCATGGACACCTGGCCGTCCCCGCCGACGGCGACGAGGCCGTCACGGCGCACGGACAGGATGGTCGTGCCGCGAAACTGTTGCATGCTGGCTCCTTGCAGGGGTCGGGGTGCGCGCCGGATCAGCGCCGCTTCCGCGCACGCGGGTGCGCCTGATCATAGATGCGGGCAAGGTGCTGGAAATCAAGGTGCGTGTAGATCTGGGTCGTGCCGATGTCCGAGTGGCCGAGCAATTCCTGCACGGCGCGCAGGTCGCCGCTGGACTCCAGCAGGTGGGTGGCGAAGGAGTGGCGAAACGTGTGCGGGCTCACGGACTGCGGGAGACCGAGGCGGCGCGCCCAGTAAGTCACGCGCGCCTGGATGTTGCGGGTGGACAGCGGACGGCCGTTGCGACCGATGAACATGGCGTTTGACGGCGCTTTCTCGAGCTGCGGCCTCACTTTCAACCAGTCGCGCAGCGCGGCGCGGGCCTTCTCACCCACGGGCACGATGCGGGTCTTGGCACCCTTGCCGGTGACCCGCACCATTCCCTCGGCCAGGTCCACGTCGACCAGGTCGAGGCTCGCCAGCTCCTGCAGACGCAGTCCCGAAGAATAGAACAGCTCCATGATGGCGCGATCGCGCGTCGCGAGCGGGTGATCGACGCGAATATCCAGCAGCCGGCCCATCGCATCGGCATCCAGCGTCTCCGGCAGGCGGCGCGGCGACTTCGGCGCGGTGATGTCGAGACCGGGATTCGCCTTCACGACGCCCTCGCGGATCAGGTAGGCGAACAGGTTGCGCAGCGCCGCCAGGCGGCGCTGGATGGTGCGGGGAGCCTGGCCGCGACGATGCAGGCGCGCGGCGAAAGAGCGCACATGGCCGCCGTCCACGGCCGCCCAGTCACCCACCTCGGCATTGCAGAGGAAGGTGTACAGCGCCTCGATGTCGCGGTGGTAATTCTTCACGGTCAATACGGACAGTCGACGCTCGAAACGCAGGTGGTCGAGCCACCGGTTGAGCCAGTCGCGATCGGGGCCGGCGGCGTTCATGGCCCGCCGCGGGCAGCCTCCAAACGATGGCTCGCTGCCGCGAGCGCGGCGGCCGCAAGGTCGCCGATACGCGCCAGGAAATCCGTGCTCATGGTGGGGTTGAAACGCTTCGGGTCGTTGCTGCCGATGGCGAGGATTCCCACCTCGCACTTCCGCCCCAGGGGCACCATCGCCACCGAGGCGATGCCCTCGTTCTCACCGGGAAACAGGAACTCGCGCTGGACGTCGCGAATCCGGCCGCAACGCGGACGGCTTTGCTGGATGAACGTGGCGAAGGGCTGCAGGGCGGCATCCGAGCGGTCCACGCTGCGCAAGAAACGCGTTTTCACACCCTGGACGATCTCCGAGGTGTTGTGGAACAGGACCACGACCGCCTGGCTGGCGCCGAAGTCCTCGCGCAGGCCGCGCTCCAGGCCGTCGAGCACGGCGGACTTGTCCTCCGCCCGGAGCAGCCGGAGCGCGAGCGCATGCACCTTGTCGGACAATGCCGAATTGGAGCGCGCCACGGCCACGAGGTCGCGCAGCCTGTGATCCAGTGCGCGGTTCTTTTCCTGCAGGACGCTGACCTGGCGCTCCACGAGCGACACCGTCGCGGCGCCGCTGCGATGCGGGAGGCGCAGTTGCTCGAGCAGCCCCGCATGACGTTCGAAAAAATCGGGATGGTCGGCCAGGTAGTCGGCCACGCTTTGGTCCGCCGGCAATATCGCGGGCAGGCCGCGCTCCTCTCGAATACTCACAGGCTGATCTTCCCCTCGAAGACTTTGCCGGCCGGGCCGCTGAGCCAGGCGGGCGTACCGCGGCCCTGCCACTCGACCACGAGCCGTCCGCCCGGCAGGTCGACATTCACCAATGCATCCACTGCGCCCTGGTCCGCGAGCACCGCCACCGCTGCGCAAGCGCCGGTGCCGCAGGCCAGCGTCTCGCCGACGCCACGCTCCCACACGCGCAGCGCAACGCGATCGCGCGCCAGCAGTTGCACGAAGCCCACGTTCGCGCGGTCCGGAAACGCCGGATGTCGCTCGACGGCCGGCCCGAGTGTCGTGACCGGCGCAGTTGCGACCGCGGTTTCCCCCAACTCATCCAGCACGATCACCGCATGCGGATTGCCCATCGAAACGGCGCCGAGCCGAACGCTGCGATCGCCGAGCCCAATGGTATAGCGCGTCGCCTCGCTTGTCGCCTGCAGCGGAATCAGGTGCGGACGGAACTCGGGCACGCCCATCGACACCGCCGCAGCGCCACCGGCGACCCGGGCATCGACCGGCCCGGCTGCACTCGACATGCGGAACTGCTGCGCCTCCGCCGGGGCCAGCTCGGTGGCCCAGAGCAGCGCGAGACAGCGCGCCCCGTTTCCGCACTGCGCCACCTCGCCGCCGTCGGCGTTCCAGATCCGGTAGGCGAAGGCCGCCTCGCCGGCCGGCGCCGGGTCGATGGCCAGCAGCTGGTCGCAACCCACGCCATGGCGCCGGTCGGCGATCCACCGCACCAGAGCAGTGTCGGGTGCGAAGGGCTGCGTCCGCGCATCCACGACGACGAAGTCGTTCCCTGCGCCGACCATCTTGTGGAAGGCGAGCGGGGAGGCGACGGTCGTGGCGGAAGTTTGGCGCATGGCTGGGGCGCAATTATAGTGGGCCCGCCGCGGGTGAGGGTGGCAAACATGAAATACAGCGACTTGAGGGACTTCATTCGCCTGCTCGAGGAGCAGGGCGAGCTGCGGCGCATCACGACGCCGGTGAGTCCCGTGCTCGAGATGACGGAGATATGCGACCGCGTCCTGAAGCGCGGCGGGCCCGCGTTGCTGTTCGAGAATCCCACCGGCCACGACATGCCGGTGTTGGGCAACCTGTTCGGCACCCCGCGGCGTGTGGCGCTCGGCATGGGACAGGATTCGGTCGAGGCCCTGCGCGAGGTCGGCAAGCTGCTGGCGTTCCTCAAGGAACCCGACCCGCCCAAGGGCATGCGCGACGCGTGGGAGAAGCTCCCCGTGTTCCGCCAGGTGCTCAACATGGCGCCCAAGGTCGTGCGTTCCGGGCCCTGCCAGCAGAACGTCCTCGAGGGACCGGACGTGGACCTCGAACGGCTGCCGATCCAGACCTGCTGGCCCGGCGATGCCGGGCCGTTGCTGACCTGGGGCCTGGTGATCACGCGCGGACCCGAGCGCGCACGGCAGAATCTCGGCATCTACCGGCAACAGCTGATCGGCCGCAACCGCCTCATCATGCGCTGGCTGTCGCACCGCGGCGGAGCCCTGGACTTTCGCGACTGGCAGCTGAAGCATCCGGGCGAGCCTTTCCCGCTGGCCGTGGCGCTGGGCGCGGATCCGGCCACCATTCTCGGCGCCGTGACGCCGGTGCCCGACACCCTGTCGGAGTACGCCTTCGCGGGGTTGCTGCGCGGCGGGCGCACCGAGCTGGTGAAATGCGCGAATTCCGACCTGGAAGTGCCGGCGAGCGCCGAGATCGTGCTGGAGGGCCACCTCGCGCCGGGCGACATGGCGCCCGAAGGCCCTTTCGGCGACCACACGGGCTATTACAACGAGGTCGAGGACTTCCCGGTCTTCACGGTGGACCGCATCAGCTGGCGCGACAACCCGATCTACCACAGCACCTACACCGGAAGGCCGCCTGACGAGCCGGCCGTGCTCGGGGTGGCGCTGAACGAGGTGTTCGTGCCCATCCTGCAGAAGCAGTTCCCGGAGATCGTCGACTTCTACCTGCCGCCGGAAGGCTGCTCCTACCGGATGGCGGTGGTCAGCATGAAAAAGCAGTACCCGGGACACGCCAAGCGCGTGATGCTCGGCGTCTGGTCATTCCTGCGCCAGTTCATGTACACGAAGTTCGTCATCGTGACCGACGACGACGTGGACGTGCGCAACTGGCAGGACGTCATCTGGGCGATGACGACGCGCATGGATCCGGCGCGCGACACCGTGATGATCGAGAACACGCCCATCGATTACCTGGATTTCGCCTCGCCGGTATCGGGCCTCGGCTCGAAGATCGGCTTCGACGCCACCAACAAGTGGCGCGGCGAAACGCAGCGCGAGTGGGGCCGGCCGATCAGCATGGATCCGGAGGTCAAGGCGCGTATCGACACGCTTTGGCCCGAATTCGGACTGGACTAGATCCCAAAAACATCAACCGGGCGAAGCGTCGCCCGACAAGAAGCGGAGCTTTCGAATATGCGGCATATCCTGGTGATGAACCCCAAGGGTGGGTGTGGCAAGAGCACGATCGCGACCAACCTCGCGAGCTGGCACGCGACACGCGGCGACCACGTCGCGCTCGCGGACTTCGATCCGCAGGGATCCAGCATTGACTGGGTCGGCCTGCGCCCCCTCGATGCGCCGCCGATCGTCGGCGTCCCGGCCTTCGAGGACGGCCTGCGCGCCGTGCCGCGCAACGCGGACGTGGTCATCATCGATGCACCCGCCAGGGCGCACGGGCGTGAGATCACGGAGCTGGTGCGGCGTGCGGAGACGGTGCTGGTGCCGGTGTTGCCCTCGACCATCGACATGCGCGCGGCCGCCAGCTTCATCAACGAACTCGGCGAGGTTGGCCGTCTCGCACGCCAGCAGGCCAAGCTGGCCGTGGTCGCCAACCGCATCAAGGAAAACACGCTGAGTTTCGACGAGCTCGACGCCTACCTGCGCAAGCTCTCGATTCCCTATGTCGCCACGCTGCGCGACGCGCAGAATTACGTCCGGGCTTATGCTCGCGGCCTGGGGGTCTTCGAGCTGCCGCACTATCTCGCCTGGCAGGACTGGGAGCACTGGAAACCGTTGACCGACTGGCTCGATAGCCCGGCGAGCCGTCCCTGAGGGGTTAGCCCGGCTCCGCCTCGCGTTCGACCCAGGCGATGACAGGCCGCGTGGCCCGCACCCAGTGGTGCAACACGGCCTCGGCGGCCGCGTCGATCCGGCCCGCGCCGAGCAGCGTCGCGATCGCCTCGTGTCCGGCCCGTGAGGCCTCGAGCTCCGCGGCCGAACGCGCCCAACTGCCGGCGTAGGGCCGGACGCGACTGCGGGTACGGTCCAGCAACGCCCCCAGCTCCCGATTCGGATTCCGGCTCACCAGCAACTCGTGCCAGCGCCGGTCGGCATCGGCGCGCTGACGCGGCGTGAGATGCGGCAGGGCCAGCCGGCCGTTGAGCTCCTGCAGGCCGGTGGCGAGGGTACGGGCCTGCTGGCCGCTGAGCCGCACGGCGAGCCCCTCGAGACTGCCGATCACGGGGAACAGGTCCTGGATCAGTCCCGCCGAAAGCCGCGGCACCCGGAATCCGCGGCGCGGCACCGCCGCGATCAGGCCATCGCCGGCGAGGCTCGCGAGCGCTTCGCGCAACGGCGTGCGGCTGACGCCGAGAGCCCGGCTGATGCGCTCTTCTTCGAGCCGCTGGCCGGGCGCGAGGCGGCCGTCCGACAGCCAGTCGAGCAACTCGTTGCGCACCTGGTCGCGGAGATTGAGGCGCTGGATGACCATGAAAACCGTCCCGTGCAGCTGGTTCTGCATATTGTATACAGATTCGCCGCGCTGCGGCCGGCGATCAGGGCTCCGTGTTCCCGCGACGGGGATGGGGGTCCGCTCGCCGCGGGCCGGCAGGTCGCGGCCTGGCGTCACGCCTCCAGGCTGGCCGCGATGCCGTCCTCCATCGCCGCGTAGCGCGGCTCGAAACCCAGCACCGCGCGCATGCGCGTCGTATCGACGCGGCGGCTCTCCACCAGGAAACCGCGCATTGCCGGGCTGACCTGTGCGAGCAACTCCTCCAGCGGCAATTCCGGCGGCGCGGGCAATCCAGCGAGCCGCGCCACCGCGCGAAAATACTCGTCCATCCCGCGATGATCGCCGTCCCCCACGTTGAACACGATCTCCGCGCCCGGGTAATCCGCGGCGACCAGACTGACGGCCGCCAGGTCATCCACGTGGATGCGGTTGCCCGGCCCGGTCTCGCCGGCGCGCGCCACCGGCGCACCGCTGCGCAGACGCTCGAGCGGCAGGCGCCCGGGGCCATAGATGCCGGGCACGCGCAGGATGCGTACCGCGACGCCGGTGGCGATGCCCCAGTCCCGCAGCGCGTGTTCGGCGTCGAGACGGCGCTGCCCTCGCGCGGAGGCGGGTGCGGCAGGCGTCGTTTCATCGACCGTCCGGCCGCCGGTGTCGCCATAGACGGCCGTGGTGCTGAGGTAGACTACGCTCTCGGGGAGCGCCGTGATCCGCGCCAGGCAGGCGCGAAAACGCGGGGCGGTCTCGCCGGTGTCGGGCGGCGGCGCCATGTAAATCAAGGTGCGCTGCGCAGTCCATTCCGGCGGCAAGGCGTCGCCCGGCTGATCGAGATCGAGAATACCGGCGCCGGCGCCGGCGGCACGCAGCCGGTCGGCCGCATCCGCCGAGCGGACGGTGCCGAAAAAGTCGCGACGCGTGTCGAGACAGCGTTGCAGCAGCCTGCGGCCCGTGTAGCCGCAGCCCACCACGGTCACGCCGGCATTGCCGGCGGCAGGGCGTTTCGCATGATCCATAAGGTCAGGTTACATCCCGGCGAAGAAAGCTTCGAGGTGCTGGACGACGAATCCGTGCTGGCAGCCGGATTGCGTGCCGGCCTGCACCTGCCCCATAGCTGCCGCGGCGGCAGTTGCGGGGCCTGCGAAGCCCGGGTGCTCTCGGGCGCAGTCACCTATCCCGACGGATTGCCGGCCGGCCTGACGCAGGCGGAAGCGGACGCCGGCCGCGCGTTGCTTTGCCAGGCGCACGCCTGCGCGGACCTGGACCTGGAAGCCCGCGCACTCGCGGTCCCGGAGGAAGTGCGCATCCGCCGCCTGCCGTGCCGGGTCGAGTCGCGCGAGCTGCTGTGCCACGACGTGATGCGGCTCATCGTCAAGCTGCCCTCGCTCGAACCTTTCGTGTTCCTCGCCGGCCAGTACGTCGATTTCCTGCTCGAGGACGGGCGCCGGCGCAGCTACTCGATGGCCAATCCGCCGCACGACGCCGAGCGGCTGGAACTGCACGTGCGCCGCGTCTCCGGCGGCGACTTCACGGCGCGGGTGTTCGACGATCTCGAAGCACGCTCGCTGCTGCGTCTCGAAGGCCCGCTCGGCGGCTTCTGGCTGCGTGAGGACACCGAGCGGCCCATCGTGATGGTCGCAGGCGGCACGGGATATGCGCCGATCAAGTCGATGCTGCGCCACCTGATGGAGGTCGGCACCACGCGGCCCGTCACTTTTTACTGGGGCGTGCGACGCCCGCGAGACCTGTACGAAGGGGAGGTGCTAGCGCGCTGGGCCGCGGCGCACGACTGGCTGCGTTTCATTCCCGTCATGTCCGCCGCCCTGCCCGAAGACGACTGGACGGGACGCCGCGGCTGGGTGCACGAGGCCGTGCTGGAGGATTTCCCCTCGCTGGCCGACGTGGAAGTCTATGCAGCCGGGCCGCCGCCGATGATCGCGGTAATCCAGGAGCTGTTTCCGGCCCACGGCCTGCCCCAGGGACGACTGTGCTTCGATTCCTTCGAGTTCGCCCCGCCCAGGGACTGAATCTCAGGGCGCGCCGCTCCGGGGGGCAGGCAATGCGGGGGTCCGTCCGGAGGCCGCCGCGAGTCCCTGGCGGAACGCCTCCGAGGCGGCGCCCGACTCGCCCAGCTGCACCAGCAACTCGCCGTAGATCTGCCAGGTGTCGGGATGCGGGCGGATCGCCAGGCTGGTCTCGAGGTAGCTGCGGGCCTTGCCCCACAGCTGGTTCCTGAGGCTCAGGCGACCGCAGGCCAGCAACAGGTCGGCATCCTCGGGGCGCTGGTCGAGCCACTTCTCCGCGGCGGCCAGCTGGCTGCTCGGATCGCTGGTCTCGAGGCCTCCGTACGCGGCCACCAGTGGCGCAGACCACGTTGACTTCAGCGCGCGCCGCAGCACCGGCTCGGCCTGGTCAGCCGCGCCCAGGCGCAGCGCCGCCTCCGTGTAGGCCTCCAGGACTGCCGGATCACGGCGCATCGATCGTTCGAGACCCTGCCATGTCCGCTCCAGCTCGGTGCCGTCCTGCGCCGCGGCGAGGCGTGCCTGGGACACGCGCACTTCGAGCGCCTGCGCGGCATCCTTGTCCAACGCCTTGGCGGCCCGCAGCTGTGGCAACAGCCTCTCCAGGCCATCCCAGTCGCCGAGCCGCTCGAGCACGCGGGCCCGCAGGGCGAGGCCGCGCGGGTGGGCCGGCGCGGTCGAGTCGAGTTGCTGCAGGGTCGCCAGCGCTTCTTCCAGCTGGCCCTGCTCGAGCTGCAGGTCGGCCTGTGTCAGCAACACGGCCGGCGCCGCCCCCGGATCGGCTTCGTACGCGAGACGCAGCCACTCGTCGCGGCGCTCCGTCGCGCCCTGTTCCTGCGCCGCCCGTGCCGCAGCCAGGTAGCCGGCGAGCGACGCGGGGCCGTGCGCCGCCCGACCGAGCAGGCGTTCACCCCGTCCCCACTGACCCTCGGCGATAGCCGCGAAGGCGTGATCCAGGTGGCGCTGGCCGCGCCGCGCGCGATACTCGCCGACGGCGCGCCCCATGCGCCGCGGCGCACGGAGGGTCCAGCTGATCAGGCGTACCAGGGCATAAACGGCCAACAGGGCGAGCACCAACCCGGGAACGGAGGTCTCCAGCGTCCAGCCACGGATATCCACCAGCACGTAACCCTGGTCCCCGAGCAGCCAGTGGGCCACCAGCGCCCCGAGGGCCAGTGCAATGAGCAGCAGCACGCCGAAACGCATGGCTAGCCCGCCGCCCCGGTGTCACGCAGCAACTCCAGTGAACGTCCGATCGACGGCCACTCGGGCGTCACGTCGCGCGTCGCGAGTTCGTCCAGCGCATCTAGCACCGCCTGCACCGCCTCGTCCTTGACGACGAAGTACTCGCGCAGCGCAGCCCGCGCCGCCTCGACCCCGGCGGTGAAATTCTCCTGGTCGCGCGCCAGCACGGCCAGGCGGGCACTTTTCAGGTCCAGCTCGATGTTGCGGTACAGGAAGAAGCTCTCGTCAGGCGCGAGCAAAGGCGCGGCCGGCGTATCTGTCCGGCGAATGCGGAACAGGTCTGCAGTGACCGCGCGCAGGCGCGCCAGGAAGCGCTTCCCGCCAGTCTCTTCCCTGCCGGCCGACGCATCGGCCACGGGTTCCGGCGAAAGGCTGCCGTGCAGCGGCAGGCCCTCGATGCGGCCGGCCAGGCTGTCGAGACGCAGCGCCAGTCCTTCGAGATCGACATCGGCGACAGCCTCCACCGCGGCGATCTCTTCGTTGATGGCCCGGCGCGTGGCCGCGAATGACGGGTCGTCCAGTGCCGCCAGCTGCGCGTCCGCTTTGCGCAACGCGGCCAGTGCGACTCGCGGGTTGTCCGCCAGCGCGAGTTCCCGGGCGGCCAGCAACAGCAAGTATTCGACTTCCGCCACTGCGGGCGAGATTTCCTCGGGGGCATCATTGCGTCCCAGCGACTCCATCCGCTGCCGCGCCTCATCGATCTCGCGGTCGAGAGACTCGAGTTCGCGCCGCCGCTCCTCCGCCTCGCTGCGCAACTCGCTGAAACGCTCATCCTGCGCCGCGACCCGCGCCTGGGTCTCGAGCACCAGTGCACGTATGTCGGCGAGATCCCGTGCCGCCTCGGTGGTTTTTTCCGCGACGACCTCCTGCTGTTCCGTCACCTGCCACCAGGTGAACGCCACGCCACCGACCGCGGCGAACGCAACGAGCAGCGCGAAGAAGCCTAGTACGATGCCGAAAGAACGCCCGGCCGACGCGACCGGCACGACGGCGGGATAGGCGGCTGCAGGCGCAGCCGAAGCTTCGGCCGTTGCTTCAGATGGCGATTCCCCGGACGATTCAGTCGCTGGATCAGCCGACGACTCGGTCGATGCCTCGGTCGATGCCTCGGTTGACGACCCTTTCGATGCCTCGGCCGACGGCTCAGCCGACGACGTGGGCGACGAGCCTTTGGCTGCACTGTCTTCGGTCGATTCCGTGCCGTCCTTGGGTTCGTTCACCCGGGGGTCGTTCATCCTGTTCCTCCCGTCGTGTCTGGATGCTCGCCCGCATGCCAGCGAGCGATGGCGGTAGCGAGGCTCTCCCCGTCAGGGCCGTCAGCCAGCAGGCGTGTGGCGTCGTGGCCCCATTGCTTGACGGTTTGTAACACGCGCTCGCTCACGGTCACCAGCGGCGTGTTGCGCAACAACGGCTCACCCTCGGGTCCGAGCAGTGTACACAGGTGACGGAACACGTCTGCGCTGGTTGCAGTATAGATATCGATCTCGCCGGCCGCCCAAAGTGCGAGGATCTCCTTGCGCCGCGCCGGATCGAGCGGAGCGGGCTTGCGGCGGTAGACATCGAGGTAGCGCACTCGCGCACCGCGCGCCTTCAGTCCCGCGGCGAGCTCGGCGCGCCCGTCTTCACCACGCAGGATGAAAACCCGCACGCCGGCGAGGTTCTCGAATTCCGGCTGTTGCAGGAGGTCTTCCGTGGTAAAGCCAGTCGGACGGATGTCCGGCGTCAGTCCCAACTCGGCCAACGCGTGCGCGGTGGAAGGACCGATCGCTGCAATCCGCGGCCTGGGCTGCGGCAGAAACCGCGCGCCCCAGGCGACCGCATTGCGGCTCGCGAAGATCGCCAGGCCTCCGGCGGGAAGCGTCGCAAGTTCCGCCAACTCGGACGTATCGGGCTGCAGCGGCTCGATCGCGATCGCCGGAAGCAGCAGCACGGCCCCACCGCGCGACTCGATGGCCTTGACCAGGTCTTCGCCCATCCCCTGCGGGCGGGTGACCAGCACGGTCAGGCCGTTGAGGCTGTCCGCCGTCATTCGTCTAGGTCGCCGCCAGCAACGCGCCGGCGCCCCGCTCCATCAGGTCGCGCGCCAGTGCGCCGCCGAGCGCCGCGGCATCGGCGGCCGCTCCGCGGATCTCGCCGTGCAATACCGACGCGCCGTCGCGGGTCGCCACCAGGCCGCGCAGGAACAGCTCGTCGCCATCGACCACGCCGAAGCCGGCCACCGGCGACTCGCAGCTGGCGCCCAGCCCGCCGGCGAACGCCCGCTCGGCATCGACGCAACGACGCGTGTCGTCATGCTCGAGCACGCCGAGCAGCTCAGCCACTTGCTGGTCGCCACTGCGACACTCGACGCCCACCGCACCCTGGCCCACCGCAGGCAGTGAAACCTCGTAAGGCAGGAATCCCGCGATGCGCTGCTCCAGACCGAGGCGCTTGAGCCCCGCGGCCGCCAGCAGGATGGCGGCAAAGTGTCCGTGGTCCAGCTTGCGCAGGCGGGTCTCGACGTTCCCTCGCACCGGCTCGACCTGCAGGTCGGGACGCGCATGTTGCAGCTGGGCCTGGCGCCGCAGGCTGGATGTGCCGACCACCCGCCCAGCTGGAATCGCCTCGATAGTGAGGAACTCGGCCGAGACCAGCGCATCGCGTGGATCCTCGCGCTCCAGCACGGCAACGATCTCGAAACCGTCCGGCATCTCGGCGGGAACGTCTTTCATCGAGTGGACCGCGATGTCAGCGCGCCCCTCGAGCATGGCCGTCTCGAGTTCCTTGATGAACAAGCCCTTGCCGCCGATCTTCGCCAGCGTGGTGTCGAGAATCTGGTCGCCCTTGGTGGTCATCGGCACCAGCTCGACCGTCAGGCCGGGATGATGCCGTGCCAGCAATGCGGCAACATGCTCGGCCTGCCAGAGCGCGAGCCGGCTCTCCCGGGTCGCGATGCGTATGGTCCTGTTCATCCTTCCTGAATCCTCCTGCGCACTTCCGGCGCATGCCGGCGGCTGACCGCCAATGGTTCCCTGACCCCCTCGATCCGCGCGCCGAGCTGGCCTTGCGCGTCGCGTTCGAGAGCGGCCATGTGCCGCAATGCCACCAGCGCGTTGCGGTGGATGCGGACGAATTCCTCGCGAAACTCGCTTTCGAGCTCTTTCAGAGACTCGTCGATAAGGTCGATTCCGTCTTCATGGTGGACCGCGACATATTTCTGTTCCGCCTGGAAGTATCGGATTGTATCAACCGGAATCAGCCGCAGCGCGTCCCCGAGTCGCGCCGCGATGCGTCGCCGGGCATTGCCCCCCGCCCCCGTGAGCGCCGCGAGCTGCGGACGGGTAGGTCGCGCCGCGCGCGCCAGCGCTTCGAAGAGCCTTTCTGCGCGCACCGGCTTGAGCAGATAGCCGACCGCTTCGGCCTCGAATGCCTCGATCGCGAAGTTGTCGAAGGCGGTGACGAAGATCACGGCCGGCGGCGCATCCAGCGCGGCGAGATGCCGGGCCGTCTCGAGCCCGTCCATGCCCGGCATGCGGATGTCGAGCAGGACGATATCGGGACGTTGCCGGGCCACGCGCTGCAGGCATTCCTCGCCGCTTTGCGCCTCGCCCACGACCTCGTGATCCTGCTGGCCGACCAGCAGGGCTTTGAGCCGGTCACGCGCCAGGGCCTCGTCATCCACGACCAGGATTCTCATGACGCCTGCTCCGCCGGGAAGCGCAGCACGACCCGGTAGCGGTCGCCGACCGCTCCGGCCTCGATGGTCGCGCGCCCGCCCCAGGCGAGTGCGAAACGCTGGCGCAGGTTATCGAGGGCGATGCGGTTGCCCGCGCGGGGCGCGTTGCGGCCCGCCGCGGGATCGGCCAGGGGGTTTTCTATCGACAGCTCCACCAGGCCGGCCGGCTCGTCATAGCGGCCCTCGACAACCACCGTGCCGCCCCCGGGCAACTGCTCGATGCCGTGGTAGATCGCGTTTTCGAGCAGCGGCTGCACGGACAGGGCCGGAATGCGCGCCCGCAACGGCAGCGCCGCGATGCGCCATTCCACGCTGAGGCGCGCACCGAGCCGGTGCTGTTCGATGCGCTGGTAGATGCGGGAAAGCTCGAACTCTTCTTTCAGCGTCATGGTGGACGCCGCATCGGACAGCGAGGCGCGGAACAGGTCGGCGAGATCCTCGACGGCCTCCTCGGCGCGGACCGGGTCGCTGCGTGTCAGGGCGGCGATGGTGTTCATGCTGTTGAACAAAAAATGCGGCCGGATCCTGGCCTGCAGGGCGCGGATCCGCGAATGCGCTTCCTCTTCGACCTCGCGGCGCCATTGCGCCGACACCCAGAAATAGCGCAGCAGCATGCCCGTGACGATGAACGCGATCAGCAGGTTGCTCAGGACGAAACCCGCCAATCCGCCGCCCTCCGCGTGACCCAGCAGCGTCGGCATGCCCTGCCAGGCGCGTGCCGTCCACCAGGCGCCCAGCGAGACGACCAGCACGCATACGAGGACGATGGTGAGCGCGCCTGCGCTGGTGGCCGCCGGGCCCCGGCCGACGAACAGCCGGCGCGCTGCGCAGAGCACCGCCGCCGACAGCAGCGTGCACCACAAAAGGAACAGCGACGTCCTGGCGAGGTTGTCCCAGAAGCGTCCCCCCGGCTCGTAGCGGGCCAGCGCCAGCACGATCCCGACGAGACCCGCGAGCACGACCACCGCCAGCACCGCGCGTGCGGAGCAGAAATCCGGCAGGAACAGCCCGTCGCGGCGACGGGCTTCGGCTGGCTCGTGGGAACCCATGGCAGTCGAGGTGGCGCGACTCAGTCGTCGCTGTCGGGGAACATATCCGATTTAAGGCGGAAAAGCGCGGAGATGTCTTCGTCAGCGCTCTCCGCCGGAAGCCGCGCATAGTGCGCGAGCGTCATTTCGACCAGCGGTAGCTTGACGCCCAGCTCGCCGGCCATGCGGCGGCAGATTTCGAGGTCCTTGGCATGCAGGCCGACCTTGAACCCCAGCGGGAACTCGCCGCGGATCATGGTTCGCCCGCGTTTCGACAGAAACCAGTTGCCGGCCGCCCCGCTTTCCAGCGCGGCGATCAGCTCGTCCATCGGCAACCCCTGTGCCCGGCCGAACGCCAGCGCCTCGGTCACTGCCTGGTTGATCCCGGCCACCATCACCTGGTTCGTGGCCTTGGCAGCCTGCCCCGCGCCGGCGGGCCCCATGTGCGTGATGCTGCTGCCCATCGCCTCCAGCACCGGCCGCGCGCGGGCCAGCACCTCCGGCTCGCCCCCGACCATGATCGACAGCGTGCCGGCCCGGGCGCCCTCGGTACCACCGCTGACCGGACAATCGAGAAAGCCCGCGCCGCACGCGGCGAGGCGCCCTGCCGCCTCGCGAGCCGTCCCGGCGGCGACCGTCGAGCAGTCCGCCACGACCGCACCGGGCTGCATGCCGGACTTAAGCGCCTCGAGCACGTCGAGCAGGTCCTGGTCGGCGGACACGCAGGTCACAACGACGTCGCAGCAGGCGGCCAGCTCGGCAAGCGAGCCCGCGGCCGGCACGCCGGTCTCGGCGGCGAACGCCGCGGCCTTTTCAGGACTGCGATTCCAAGTGGCCTCGAGCAGGCCGTGGCGATGCAGATTGCGCGCCATCGGCAGGCCCATTGCGCCCAGCCCCACGAACCCGGTGCGCGGGCTTGTCTGTGTTCCCGGCATCAGTCTTCCAGGTACGTGTAGCCGGACAGGCCTTCGCTCAGCGCCCGCAGGAAATAACTCTGGTCTTCCTCGTCGAGGCCGGCCGCGGCGATTTTGCGCGCGTAGGAGGCACGCAGCTCGTCCGGGGCGAAGTGCACGTAGGCGAGCAGCTGTTCGGCGGTGTCCCCGCTGCGCGGCATGCCCAGCACCGGCTCGCCATTCGGCGACAGGTAGACGTCCACGCTCCCGGTGTCGCCGAACAGGTTGTGCAGGTCGCCCAGGATCTCCTGGTACGCACCGACCATCAGGATCGCCAGCAGGTATTCCTCGTCGGGGCGCACGACGTGCACCGGCAGGCTATGCTCGATCCCCTCGCCGTCCACATAGAGGTCCACGCGGCCGTCCGAGTCGCAGGTCAAATCCCGCAGCACGCCGCGGCGCGTGGGCGCCTCCTCCAGTCGCTGGGCCGGCATGATGGGGAACACCTGGTCGATCGCCCAGATGTCCGGCAGCGACTGGAACACCGACATGTTGATGAACAACTTGTCGGCGGTGATCTGCTTCAGTTCGTCGAGAATCGCGCGCGGCGGATTCGCCTGGCCCAGCAGACCGTCGCGCACCGCGCGCATCAGCGCGCGCGCCAGCGATTCACCGTGTGCCCGTTCGGCCAGGTCGATCTCCCCGGCGATGTAGCGCTGGTGCAGTTCGCCCATGAGCTGCTGCGTCTCGCGATAAACCTCATCGGGAGAACTGTCGCCGAAACGCTCGAACTGGTGCCACAGCGCGAGCACCTCCGTGCCGCTGTCCGCGGGCGGCTCGACGGGCTGATCGTCGGTCGGCACGTCCGTGTCGATCACGTTGGTGACCAGCACGGCATGTTGCGCCACCATCGCCCGGCCCGATTCCGAGACGATGTCCGGGCGCACGGCGCCCGCAGCGTCGCAGACCTCGGCGATCGTATCGACCACGGTGCGCGCGTAATCCTCGATGGTGTAGTTGATGGAGTTGGCGCTGCGCGAACGCGTGCCCTCGTAATCCACGCCGAGCCCGCCGCCGACGTCCATCAGCGTAATGTCGAGCCCGGCATTGCGCAGGTCGGTGTAGACCCGCGCGGCTTCCGTCAGGCCGCGGCGGATGTCCCGCAGGTTGGGCACCTGGGAGCCGACATGGACATGCAGCATCTTGATGCAGTGGCCCATGCCGGCCTGCCGGGCGCGCTCGGCGGCGGCCAGCAGCTGGCCGGCCGTAAGGCCGAACTTCGACTTCTCGCCGCCCGTGTCCTGCCAATTTCCGGCCCCCACACTGGACAGGCGCAGGCGCACTCCGAGCCGCGGCTCGAGCTCGAACTCGCGCGCCAGCTGGATGATGCGGTCGAGCTCGGACAGCTTCTCCACCACGATGTACACCTCGTGACCGAGCCGTTGCGCGATGAGCGCAAGCTCGAGGTACTCGTGATCCTTGTAGCCGTTGCAGACGATCATTCCGCCGGGCGGAGACACGCCGAGCACGGCCATCAACTCGGGCTTGCTGCCGGTCTCCAGGCCGACCCGGGCGCCGCCGTGGCTGACCAGCGTGTCCACCACGCTGCGCTGCTGGTTGACCTTGATGGGATAGACCACCCGGTAGCGGCTCTCGTACTCGCGGGCGGTCATCGCCTTGCGAAAGGCGTTGTGCAGCCTGTCCAGGCGATCGCGGAGGATATCCGTGAAGCGGAACAGGATCGGGGCGGCCAGGCCGGCAAGACGGGCACGGCGCACGAGATCGACGATGTCGATGGCGGCGCCGTTGCGGAACGGGCGCACGACCAGCCGGCCGCGCTCGCCGATGTCGAAATAGCCGTCGCTCCACCGCGCAATGCCGTAGAGCCTGCGATTGGCTTCGATCTCTTCCTGGCTCATACGCCATGGCCTCCCCGGCTTGCCGATCTAGGGGGTGAAAAGGTCGCGAAGTATAGCGCAACCGCCATGACGACAAGCGGTTCGAAGGGACGGCGGATCGGCTGCGACATGGTCCGCGCCGAATCATGCCGGGTGAGGCGGCAGCGGGCTTTAAGGGAGCAACCGCGCGATCGCGCGGAGCCTAGTTGACGCAGTAGTCCGCGACGGCTTGCCTGGCCTGCTGGCGGGCAGCGGCCATTTCCTCGTCGCTGAGATAACGCCGGCCGCCGTCGGGCAGCGATTCGTAGAGCCGCGGGGAGGTCTCGTAGGTTTCCACCGCCGCACGGGCCTGGCGACAGGCCTCGGCCCTGATCTCGGCCTGCTCTGCGCGGGCCGCCTGCAAGCCGCGCTCGCGGGCGGCATTCTCGTCGCGCTGCGGATCCGCGCTCGCCACGGACTGCGACGCCCCGGCGGCGGGCGATTCGGTCTCCACGGTGACGCGCACCGAGGCGGACGACAGGGGTCGATCGCTGAAGACCACGACCCCGCGGTCGTCCACGGTCCGATAGACCTCGTTCGCCAGCGTCGGCGTGGCAAGCAGCATGGCCAGCAGCATGATGGACAGGAATCTCATGTCGGTTGACTCCCTAGAGCGCCTTCTCGTCGGTCTCGCCGGTGCGGATCCGGATCGCCTGTGCGAGCTCGTAGACGAAAATCTTGCCGTCACCGATCTTGCCGGTACGGGCCGTGTTGACGATGGTCTCGATGACGCGCTCCAGCGTGTCGTCGGCCACCGCCAGCTCGAGTTTCACCTTGGGCAGGAAATCCACCACGTATTCGGCGCCTCGATAGAGTTCAGTGTGACCCTTCTGGCGCCCGAAACCCTTGACCTCGGTCACAGTAATGCCCTGCACGCCGACCTCCGCAAGCGCCTCGCGGACGTCGTCCAGCTTGAAAGGCTTGATGATCGCAGAAACCATTTTCATTTCGCTTCTCCGGATTCTGGCCATGCGCTCGGCATGGCGGCTGCGGCCGGCGGGCGCGACGGATATTGCCGGGCCCGGCCTGCGCGCAGTCTAGCATTGCGCCGGCATCCCCGGGGAGGCTGCCAAGAAAACGGCCGGGGACGGTTTCCCGTCCCCGGCCGCGTGTCGACGCTCGCGCGTCGCGTCAGCGTTGCGGCATCAGTCGCCGGACTTGGTGAACTCCGGATAGGCCTCGAGGCCGCATTCGTGCACGTCGACGCCCTCGTATTCCTCCTGCTCGGATACGCGGATTCCCATCACCGTCTTCAGGATGAACCACACCAGCAGGCTGGCGAAGAACACCCAGGAGAAGATGACCGCCAGGCCGATGAGCTGCCCGCTCAGGGTGGCGTCCCCGTTGGACAGCAGCACGGCGAGCACGCCCCATATGCCGACCGTGCCGTGGACCGAGATGGCGCCCACCGGATCGTCGATGTGCAGCTTGCGATCGAGCATGACGATGGAGCCGACCACCAGCAAGCCGCCGACGAGACCGATGACGATCGCCAGCAGCGGCGACGGCGACAGCGGATCCGCGGTGATCGACACGAGCCCGGCGAGCGCGCCGTTCAGCGCCATCGTCAGGTCGGCCTTGCCGAACCACAACTTGGCGAGAATCAGCGCCCCGACGAGACCGGCCGCCGCAGCCAGGTTGGTGTTGGTGAACACCAGGGCCACGTTGTTGGCGGAGCCCACGTCGGACACCTTCAGCTCGGAGCCGCCGTTGAAGCCGAACCAGCCCATCCACAGGATGAACGTGCCCAGCGTCGCCAGGGGCAGGTTGGCGCCGGGAATCGCGTGAACCTCCCCCTTGGCGCCGTACTTGCCCTTGCGTGCGCCAAGCACCAGCACCCCTGCGAGCGCCGCAGCCGCACCGGCCAGATGCACGATGCCGGAGCCCGCATAATCGGAGTAGCCGAAGGTCTCGCCGAGGAAGCCGCCGCCCCAGGTCCAGTAGCCCTGGACCGGGTAGATGACGGCCGTCATCACCACGGCAAAGCCGAGGAAGGCCCACAGCTTCATCCGCTCGGCGACCGCGCCCGAGACGATGGACATGGCGGTCGCCACGAACACCACCTGGAAGAAGAAGTCCGAGAGGTTAGAGTAGTAGGGCGCGTCATCCCCGCCCGCCACGACGTCGGCCACGGCGTTGTCGGCCGTGCCCAGCATGCCGAAGCCCGGGAAGATGCCCGTGCCGTCGCCATACATGATGCCGTAGCCGCAAGCCATGTACATGATGCAGGCGATCGAATACAGGCCCACGTTCTTGGTCAGGATCTCCGCCGTGTTCTTGGCGCGGACGAGTCCGGCCTCGAGCATGGTGAAGCCGGCGGCCATCCACATGACCAGCACGCCCGACATGAGGAAGTAGAAAGTGTCCAGCGCATAGCTGAGTTCGGTAAGTTTATCCACGTTCTTTCCCCCTGCTCAGACGGCTTCAGGGCCGGTTTCGCCCGTGCGAATCCGGATCACCTGTTCCAGCGGCGTGATGAAGATCTTGCCGTCGCCGATCTTCCCGGTACGGGCCGTATTGCTGATGACCTCGACGACCTGCTCGAGAAGTTCGTCGTCGATGGCGACCTCGACTTTCATCTTCGGCAGAAAGTCGACGACGTATTCGGCGCCCCGATAGAGCTCGGTGTGGCCGCGCTGTCGGCCGAAGCCTTTCACCTCGGTCACGGTGACTCCCTTGACGCCCACGTCGGCGAGTGCCTGGCGGACGTCATCCAGCTTGAACGGCTTGATGATTGCGGTAACGAGTTTCATGCCGCTCACCGCAGGTCGAAGGACTTGCCGATACTGAAGGTCAGCGCGGTCTCGCTCGAGCCGGTGCCCGAAAGGTCGCTGTCGCTCAGCACGATGGCCGCGCCCAGGTCGAACCCGGACACTTCCGTGCCGTAGCCGAGTTCGAAGTAATCACCTTCGAAGTCCTGCGTGAAGGTGCCGTAGGTGCCATAGAAGCCCTCGTACTCAACGGTGCCGGCGACAAAGCCGTAGTCCTGTTCCGGGCTGCTGTCGTACGTGCCGAAGGAGTACTCAAGACTGAAGATGCCGTAGCCGGCGGTCAGGTTGATTTCCTGGTAGGTCTCGTCGAAGTCGTCGGTGTAGAAGTAGCCGGTGTAACCGATGCCGTACGTGAAATCGCCGACGCTGCCGCCGTAGCCGGCGTACAGGTCGTACTCCATGCCCTGGCCGACATCGGCGCCCCACGTACCAACGTAGAAGCCACTGTCATGGGCGTAGTCGAGTCCGGCATAGGCGGAGGCATCGCTTTGCTTGATGCCGCGGAAAATGTAGTCGGACATCATGCCGACGTTCGCGCTAAAATCTCCGGCGACTGCGGTTGAACTGGCCGCCAGGCCCAGGGCGACGAGCAAGTAACGGGATCGACCCATGTTTTCATCCTCCGAGTGAATTGCAGAATCCGGGCCGCTGAGCCTCGGTTTGTTGTGCATAGCACGATGCGTGCCAGCTTCGTGAAAACAGGCACTTAGGTATTTTTCTGCCACTGGAGGGTTCGTCTGCGCACCGTCATGGCGCATAGCAGCATCGCTGTTTGCCCCAATCGGGGGCGTGAGGAAGGCCGATGGACAACAAAACGCTGAATATCGATGAACTCGCCCGACGCCTGGCGGACGCGCTCCCGGGCGGGCTGAAGACCCTGCGGGAAGACGCCGAGCAGAACTTCCGCGCAGTGCTGCAGGCGGGCCTGTCGCGGCTGGACCTGGTGACGCGGGAGGAATTCGACGTGCAGGCCGCCGTGCTGAAGCGCACGCGGGAAAAAGTCGAGTCGCTGTCCGCGCGGCTGGCGGCGCTGGAAGAGGCGCGTCCCGGGGACTAGGCGACTGCCCTCGTGATTCGAGGTCTTAGCGGGTCGGCGACCCCCCTCAGGCGGGCGGTGTGGCCTCGAGGTCGAGCACCGGCTCGTCGCCGATGATCTCGGCGGACACCATTGCGCCGGCTGGAATCTCCACCCAGTCGCCCGGACCCATCAGCCGCGACCGCCCGTCGATCACGATCCGCATCTGCCCGGAGAACACTGCCTCGATTCTCGTTTCGCAGGAACAGTAGGCGTCGAAGACCGTCCCCGGCGCCAGCAGGCGCGTGGCGACCCCGCATCCCTGGGCCTCGAGTCTTGCCTGCAGATTACTGATCGGGTTCACGCGTTCGGATGCTGCATCGAGTAAAGCGGTGTAACGATTCTATGCCAGCGTGGCGAGAAAGGCAGCGGGCGACGTGCCCTGTTCCAGTGCCTCGACGAGCGCGGAGCCGACGATCACGCCGGGCACGACCTCGCCGAGGTCCGCCACCTGCGCCGCGCTGCGAATGCCGAAGCCGGCGCACACCGGCACCGGGGAGGCCGCCACGATCCGCCCGAGATAGGCCTTGAGATCGCCGTCCGCCGCCTTCTTGCCGCCGGTGATGCCCGTGACGTTCACCGCATAGAGGAAGCCGCGGCTCGCCTGCGCCGCGGCCGCGACCCGCTCGGGAGGCGTCACCGGGCTGACCAGGTGAATCAGCGCGAGGCCGCGTGCCGCGAGCGCGGCATCCAGCGGCCCGCTCTCGTCCAACGGCAGGTCCGGGACGATGAAGCCGGCGACGCCGCTGTCGATGGCCCGCGCGGCGAGCCGCTCGTACCCCATGGCCAGCAACGGATTGAGGTAGCTCATCAGCACCACCGGCGCCGCCGGCGGCGGATCCATGGCGGCAATCTCGTCGAGAATCCACGACAGAGTCACGCCCTGGGCGATCGCCCCCTGGCTGGCGCGCTGGATGGTGAGTCCATCCGCCATGGGGTCGGTGAACGGCACGCCGACCTCGACCACGTCGGCGGCTCCGGCGAGTTCGGCGAGCGTGGCGCGGAACAGCGCTTTGTCCGGGTAGCCCGCCGTCATGAAGGCGACCAGCGCAGTGCGGCCTTCGTCACCCGCGGAGCGGATCGCGGCGCTGATGCGCTCGTGAGGGATCATTGCGCGGCCCTCTGCTTCGGAAAGCGCGCCAGCGTCGGCATGTCCTTGTCCCCCCGGCCCGACAGGCCGAGCAGGATCCGCTTTCCCGGATTGGCGCGTGCCCAGCGCCGCGCGCCGGCGAAGGCATGAGCCGTTTCCAGCGCCGGCAGGATCCCCTCGAGTTCGCAACATTCGTCCAGCGCAGCGAGCGACTCCGTATCGTCGGCGTACTCGTAGCGCACCCGGCCGATGGTGGCGAGAAAAGCATGCTCCGGCCCGACCCCAGGGTAATCGAGGCCGGCGGACACGCTGTCGGTCTCGTAGATCTGGCCGTCGTCATCGGACAGCAGCAGGGAGTAGGTGCCGTGCAGGACGCCGGGCCGGCCGAAGCTTATGGTGGCCGCGTTCTCGCCGAGCGCGGTGCCGTGGCCGCCCGCCTCGACACCGATGATCTCCACCGAGGGGTCGCCGAGAAAGCCGTGAAACAGCCCGATGGCGTTGCTGCCGCCGCCGACGCAGGCGACGACCATGTCGGGCAGCCCCCCGGACCGCTCGATGACCTGAGCGCGCGCCTCGCGGCCGATCACCGCCTGCAGTTCGCGCACGAGATAGGGATAGGGATGCGGACCGACGACTGAGCCGAGCAGATAGTAGGTTCCCTCGGGATCGGAGACCCAGTCGCGCAGTGCCTCGTCGATGGCGGCCCGCAGCGTGCGGTCGCCGCTCGTGACGGGCACGACTTCCGCGCCGAGCCGCCGCATGCGGTCCACGTTGAGCGCCTGGCGCTCGCAGTCGATCTCACCCATGTAGACGACGCAGGGCAGCCCGATGCGCGCGCAGGCCGCCGCCGACGCGACGCCGTGCTGCCCCGCACCGGTCTCGGCGACGATGCGTTTGGCGCCGAGCATCTTGGCGAGCATCGCCTGGCCGAGCGCGTTGTTGATCTTGTGGGCACCGGTGTGCGCGAGATCCTCGCGCTTCAGCCACAGTTCGGCGCCCCATGCGGCCGACAGCCGCGGAGCGAAAGTAAGGCCCGTGGGCCGGCCGACCCAGTCACGCAGCTCGGCGCCCAGGCACGCCTGGAACTCGGCCGAGTGCAGGTGTTGCGCAATACCTTCCTGTAGCCGGTCCAGTGCGGGCACCAGCGTCTCGGGAACATACCGTCCGCCCCAGGGGCCGAAGCGCCCGCGTGCGTCGGGCAGGCGGCCGTCGAGCAGCGCCTCGAGATCGGAGGGCGCGGCTTCGGCCTGGCTGGCGGTACGATTCATGTGTTGTGCTCCTGTAGCGAATGGTGGCCGCGCGCCGCGGCGACGAAGGCTGCGACCTGGGCAGGATCTTTGATGCCGGGGGCCGATTCGACCCCGCTGGACACGTCTACGCCCCAGGGGCGAACCTGCTCCAGCGCCGCCGCGACGTTGTTCGGACGCAAACCACCCGCAAGAATCACCTGCGTGCTTCGCGCCAGTCCGGCGGCCGTCTCCCAGTCAGCGACCTGGCCGGCGCCGCTGTCGGGACCCTCGAACAACAGCAGTTCCGGCAACAGGGCCGGCAACGGTGCGCCGGAGCGGAACACGGGCACTGCCTCTGCACCGCCCAGGTCGACGCCCGGCAGGTCCACCGCGTCGCTCTGCACCCAGTCGGCGGGAAATTCCTGCAGCACCCTGGCGATGAAGCCCGGCGGCGGATGGCGAAATACCGCGACCCTGCGAATCCCGCGCGGCAGACCGGCGGCCAGCGCACGCGCGGCGGCCGGCGTGACCTGGCGAGGCGAGGGCGAAAAAACGAAGCCGGCCGCATTCGCGCCGGCACTGGCGACCGCGGCGACGCCCTCGGCGGTGGTCAGGCCGCAGATCTTGACGAACACATTCATCCCGTTTTCTCCATGAGGGCCTGCCGGCCTGCCGCGATCATCGCCGCGGCGAGTTTCGCGGGCGCTGCCGCCCGCATCAGCGCAGTACCGACCAGCGCCACCCGGTACCCGAGCGCGGCGGCGGCCGCGGCATCGTCCGCCGTGTGCAGGCCGCTCTCGGCGACGGCGGGCACCCGGGGCGGCAGGCTGGGAGCGAGTCGCGCCAGGCGTGCCGGATCGACTGCCAGGGTGCGCAGGTCGCGGCTGTTGACGCCGACCAGCCGCGCCGCGCCGCCCGCATCATGCGCATGACCCGCCAATTGCGGCGACGCGCGCTCGAGGTCGGCTTCGTCGAAGGTTTCGAGCAACACGAACAGGCCTTGCTCGGCCGCCACGGCGAGCAACTCGTCCAGTTGGTCGTCAGTCAGCATCGCCACGATCAGCAGGACCCCGCCCGCCCCCGCCTCGCGTGCCTCGAGCACCTGCCAAGGGTCCACCAGGAAATCCTTGCGCATCACGGGCACCCTTTGCGGCGTCGCCGTCACCGCAGCCGCGGCGAGATCGTCGAGACTGCCGCTGAAACGCGTGGGCTCGGTCAGCACGGAAATGGCTGCCGCTCCCGTCGCGGCATAGTCCGCCGCCCGCTCCGGCACATCCGCATCGAGCGCCAATGCCCCCTCCGCCGGCGAGTTGCGCTTGATCTCCGCGATCAGGTCGAAACCGGACAGCCGCAGGGGTGGCGGTGGCGGCGTGGCGGCGCAGGCGGCCAGCAGGGCCGCCTCGCTGCGGCGCGCCCGCGCGGCGGCGACACGCTCCGCTGAATGGCCTGCCATTTGCGCGAGGAAACTCATGCGGCCGGCGCCCCGGCCTGCGCCGCGAGCGCCGCGAGCAGCGCGCCGCCGCTACCGTCCGCCAGCGCGTCCCGCGCCCGGGTCATGGCCTCGACCGGGTCCGCGGCCAGCCCCGTAAGTTCGAGCGCCAGCGCGGCGCTCAGCAGCAGGGCATCCCGATGGGCACCCTCTTCCCGGCCGGTGAGTGCCGCGCGCAGCCGGGTTGCATTGTATTCGGCGTCACCGCCGGCCAGGTCCTCGGCCGAGCAACGCGACAAGCCCCATTCGGCCGGATCGCGGTGCGACTCGCTGACCGCCCCGTCACGCACATCCAGCAACAGGAACGGGCCCACCGGCGTCGCCTCGTCCCAGCCGGGTGCACCATGCACGACGAAGCCGCGCCGCAAGCCGGTAAACCCGGCCATCGCGTCCGCCATCAGGCGGGCTGCAGCCGGGCTGAATGCGCCGAGCAGCAGAAACGGTGGCGCAGCCGGATTGGTCAGGGGACCGAGCATGTTGAACACCGTGCGCACCCCCATGGCGCGGCGCACCGGGCCCAGGGCCTTCATGGCCGGATGAAAATAGGGGGCGAAGAGGAAGGTGTAGCCGGTCGCTTCCAGGCACGCTACGGCGGCCGTTTCGTCTTCCGGGAGCCGCATGCCGATAGATTCCAGCACGTCCGCGCTGCCGCTGCGGCTGGAGATGCTGCGGTTGCCGTGCTTCACGACGGGAATGCCGCACGCGGCTGCGAGCAGGGACGCCCCCGTGGACAGGTTCAGGCTGCCGGAGCCGTCGCCGCCGGTCCCGACGATGTCGAGCAGCGGGCGGTCGCCCGGGATCTGCGGCGTCCGCGCCAGTTGCCGCATCGCGGTGGCGAAGCCGCGCAGCTCGGCGGCCGTCTCGCCCTTGGCGCGCAACGCGGTGAGCAGCGCCGCGGCCAGCGCAGGCGGCAGCGTCTCGTCCGTCAATGCCACCATCAGGGCAGCGGCCTCGCTTTCCTCGAGGTCCCCCCGCTGCAGCAGTTTCTCGAGGGTCGCAGGGGTGCCGCTCATGATGCATCTCCGTGCGTCGTGTAGCCGGGTGAAAGGAAAGTCCGCAACAGTGTCAGCCCGTGGGGCGTCAGCACGCTCTCCGGGTGGAACTGGACGCCCTCGACCATCAGGGTCCGGTGTCGGACGCCCATCACCTCGCCGTCTTCGGTGGTGGCGCTCACCTCGATTTCCTCGGGCAGCTCCTCGCGGCGCACGGCCAGCGAATGGTAGCGCCCGGCCGCGAACGACGGCGGGAGATCCGCAAAAATGCCGCGGCCGTCATGGAACACCTCGGAGGTCTTGCCATGCATCAGAGTCATGGCCGGACGCACCCGTCCGCCCCAGGCCTCGACCAGCGCCTGGTGCCCGAGGCAGACGCCGAGCACCGGCACGCGACCGGCGAACGCCCGGATCACCTCGATCGAAATGCCCGCGTCGCGGGGCGCCCCGGGGCCGGGCGAGACCACGACGTGCGTCGGGTCGAGCGCGAGCGCCGCATCGACGCTGAGCGCGTCGTTACGATGCACCAGCACCTCCGCGCCGAGCATGCGCAGGTACTGCACGAGGTTGTAGGTGAACGAGTCGTAGTTGTCGATCATCAGCACGCGTGGAGTCACAGGCCTGCCTCCGCCATTTCCAACGCACGCCGCAGGATGGCGCTCTTGGCCAGCACCTCGCGGTACTCGTTGAGCGGCACGCTGTCGGCCACGATGCCGGCGCCCGCCTGGTAACTGTATTCGTCGCCCCGAAACACCAGGGTGCGGATCGCGATCGCCTGGTCCATGCCGCCGCGTTTCGAGAAGTAGCCGACCGTGCCCGCATACAGGCCGCGCCCGACCGGCTCGTAATGATTGATCAGCTCCATCGCGCGCACCTTGGGTGCGCCGACCAGGGTGCCCGCCGGGAAGGTGGCGGCGAACAGGTCGAACGCATCGCGGTCGGCCTCGAGTTCGCCGTTGACGCCGCTGACGATGTGCATGACGTGGCTGTAGCGCTCGATGGCGCGGCTCGGCGCGACCTGGATCGAGCCCGGCACGGCGACGCGGCCCAGGTCGTTGCGCGCCAGGTCCACCAGCATCACGTGCTCGGCGTTCTCCTTGGGATCGGCGAGCAGTTCGACCTCGCGCTCGAGGTCCTGCTCGCGGGTCTCGCCGCGCGGGCGGGTACCCGCGATGGGACGCAACGCCGCCTGTCGCCCGTCCAGCTTGACCAGCGCCTCGGGCGACGAACCGGCGACGGACAGTCCGTCGAGCTCGAGAAAATACATGTACGGCGAGGGATTCAGCAGGCGCAGCGCCCGGTAGGCTTCGAAGGGAGCGAGATCGCTGAAGCCGGCAAAGCGGACCGACAGCACAAGCTGGAAGACATCCCCGGCGGTGATGTTGCCCTTGGCCTTCTCGACCGCAGCAATGAACTCCGCTTCGGTCATGCTCGCTTCGGGCGGTGCATGCCGACCGGCACGGCGGAACGGCACGCCACCGGCCAGCGCCTGGACGACCTCGCGCCGCAGCGCAAGTCGTTCGGTCTCGTCGCCGGCATGCAGCAGCGCGGCACGGCGCGTGAGGTGATCGAACACCAGCAAGGACTCCGGTGCGACCCACAGGCCCTCCGGAAAGCTGTCGCTACCCACCGGGACCCGCTCGAAGTGACGCACGATGTCGTAGCCCGCGATGCCGACCAGGCCGCCGTCGAAGGGGAGGCCAGCTTCCGGGGAGAGGGTCGGCGAGCTGGCGAGCGCGGCGCGCAATGCCGGCAGCAGGCCGTTCTCCAGGTCGAGGGACCGGTCGCCGAAATGCAACCCGTCGCGGTCCAGCCGCACCGTGAGCGCGTCGCCGAAACCAATGAAGGAATAACGGCCGAGCCGCTGCGCGCCTTCGACGCTCTCGAGGAGAAAGCGGGGGCGGAACGGCGCCAGCTTCATGTACGCCGAAACCGGCGTATCCAGGTCGGCGGCAATATCGAACGGGGCCTGCATCATTCCTCCTAGAGGCGTCTGGCCGTCCGGGAGGAGCTCACGAAAAACCCATCCCCGGCGGTGTCCGGAGATGGGTTCGGAGCGTGAGCCGCTTCAGCCGGCTGCGCGCGACCGGACCCCCTCCGGGGTTCCGGGACGCCACCAACCGTGGCTGCGTGCGCTGCAAAGTTCGGCATTCATGGTGTTGCGGATGTTACTCGGCCCGGCACGACGGTCAACCCCCAATCAGTCGCCGGGGCTCGCTTCAGCCGACCGCCAGGCCCCAGGGCACTGCATAGCGCACCGCCAGGGTGACCGAGATCGCCAGCCACACGAGCACGGTGAGGGGAATGCCCACCCGCATGAAATCGCGCGCCAGGTAGCCGCCGGCCGTGGAAATGATCAGGTTCGGGCGCGAGCCCAGTGCAGTGGCGAAACTGAGATTGGCACCGAACAGCACCGCGAGCACGAACGGTTCCAGCGGCGCACCCAGTCCCCGGGCCGCCGCGATCGCGACCGGCACCGAGAGCAGCGCCACCGCGACATTCGGCGCCAGGCTGCCCGCGATGGC
>Ga0102938_10000192_pt1 | contig 42059 bp, 44 predicted proteins | sample SalPonR2_B_D2_MG_FD_84516 | JGI IMG/M metagenome (GOLD analysis project Ga0102938, IMG submission 84516) | Salt pond soil microbial communities from South San Francisco under conditions of wetland restoration - Salt Pond MetaG R2_B_D2_MG | ecosystem: Environmental > Aquatic > Marine >...
ATAATCTTTGTCTTCGATGTTTTCTTCTTCCTCTTCGCCTTCTTCGCCTTCTTCTTCCTCTTCTTCACCGATAACTTCTGGTTCGATGAATTCTTCTTCGAGTTCTTCTTCCTCTTCTTCTTCTATTTCTTCGGAAGGTGCAACAATTGTCACGATTACATCTTCAGGAGAATTAAGAATAGTAACTTCTTCAGGAACTTCTAAATCGGATACTTCTAAAGAATCACTAAGGGTTAATTCATTGATATCCAATTCAACTTCATCTGGAATGTCAGTTGGTAGTACTTCAATATCAACTTCTCTCATTAGTTGTTGTAGTACGCCACCTTCTCTAACACCAGGTGCATCTCCAACTAATTTAATAGGAACAGTAATACTGATTGTTTCATCCATAGCAATATGTTGAAAATCAACATGAATAATATCTTCTTTTATTACATCTTTTTGAAAATCTTTAATCATTACTGTTTCTTCTTCACCATCAATACTCAAATCAATAATAGCATTACTATAAAGTTTGCCTTTTAAGTCATCAGGATCAACTGTTAATGCCTGAGGTTCTCTATTTCTACCATAAACAACACCAGGAATTAAACCTTCTTTTCTAAGTTTACGAGCAACTCCTTTACCAGTTTTTTCTCTTTTTTCTACATCAATACTGTATCTGTGCATGACATAATTCACTCCTTAATAATATTAAAATAATACACTTACAGATAAATCTTTAAAAATTCTATCAATAGCTTCTCCTACTAGAGGAGCCAAAGAAAGTACAGTTAAGTTTTCTAAACCCTCACTATTTTTTTGGGGGATTGAATCTGTAACAATAACTTCATCAATACTTGATTTTTTCATACGCTCAATAGCAGGTCCTGAGAATAATCCGTGACTGGCACAGGCAAATACTTTTTTAGCACCATTTTCTTTCAGGGCATTAGCAGCCTGTGTTATAGTTCCACCGGTATCAATAATATCATCAAATAAAATAACATTTGAATCCTTGATATTAGATTGTCCAACAACATGCATCACTTCTGCTACATTGGGTTTAGGTCTTCTTTTGTCAATAATAGACATCGGAATATTCAAAGTTTCAGCAATAGATCTAACTCTTTTAACTGAGCCTACATCAGGAGCAACTGCTGTCAGATTTTCTAACTCCTTTTTCCTGAAATAATCGATCATTAACGGAGCAGCATAAAGATTATCTACCGGGATATCAAAAAAGCCCTGAATTTGTGGGGCATGTAAGTCAATTGAAAGTAATCTTCTTGCTCCCGCAGCAGTTAAAATATTAGCTATTAATTTTGCAGTAATTGGATCCCTAGGTTTTGCCTTCCTATCCTGTCTGGCATAACCATAATAAGGAACAACTGCAGTTATCCTTCTTGCAGAAGCTCTTCTCAAAGCATCTACAATTACTAAAAGTTCCATAATATTTTCATTAACAGGTGGGCTTGTTGGTTGGATAATAAAAACATCTGCACCTCTTACGGTTTCATTAATCTCAACACTAACCTCACCATCTGCAAATCTTTTAGTACGGGCATCTAAAAGCTCGGTACCTAAATACTCACAGATATCCTCAGCTAAGGCTGGATGGGAATTTCCAGCAAATATTTTTAACTTATCACTATAAGTCGACATATTATCCCCCTCTATTCCTATTTGTTTTTCATATATTCACGGGCAGGAACTCCTATTACTGTAGTATCTTCTTCTACATCTTTAGTTACTACGGCACCTGCACCTGTTTTCCCTCTGTCTTTAATTCTGAGAGGTGCCACAAGAGTAGAGTTACTGCCGATAAATACTGAGTCCCCTATGATTGTTTTATGTTTATTAACTCCATCATAATTAGCAAAGATAGTACCTGCACCTACATTTGTTTCAGCTCCTAGCTCGGCATTACCTACATAAGCAAGGTGAGGAACCTTTGTATTATTACCTATTTTAGCTTTTTTAAGCTCTACATAGTCGCCCACTTTTACACCGTCTGTTATTATACAACCCGGTCTAATATGAGCAAATGGACCAATACTACATTCGTTTTCAATTTCACTATCTTTGATAACATTACTATTTTTAATAATATTATTATTACCTATTTTGCAGTCAATAATATGATTGTGAGGTTTAATTTCATTATGTCGGCCAATTTTGGTATCTCCTTCAATATAAGTAAAAGGATAGACAGCTGTATCAGAACCAATTTCAACATTTTCATCTATATATGTAGTGTCTGGATCTATTATAGTTACACCATTTTTCATATGCCTTTTATTTATTCTATTTCTTAATACCTTTTCTGCTTTTGATAAGTTAACTCTGTCATTTACACCTGTTATTTCTACATAATCTTCTATTTTAAATGGCAAAATTTTACCTTTTTTATTTTTTATATGATCAACTATATCAGTCAAATAATATTCATTTTGAGCGTTATCATTATCCAAAATATCTAAAGCATGGTTAAGTCTCTTACTATCAATACACATTATACCACTATTTATTTCATTTATCATCTTTTCGTTTTTATCTGCATCATCTTCTTCTACAATTTTAACTATTTGAGAATCTTCATTTTTTATTATTCTACCATATCCAGTTGGATTTTTTAAGAGGGTTGTCATTATTGTTAAATCGGCTGCATTCTTAACATGAAAATCTTGCATCTCGTTAATAGTATCAAGCTTAATTAAAGGTATATCTGCATAAAGAATTAAAACATCACCACTATGTTTTTTAATGTTTTCTTCAGCTTGCATCACAGCATGGCCGGTACCTAACTGCTCAGCCTGTAATTTGTACTCAACATTTTGAGCATTAACAGCTTCTTTGACTGCTTCTGCTTGATGCCCTACAATGCATACTACTGAAGAAGAAATTTGTGTAGCCGTATCTATTACATGGTTGACCATTTCTTTACCAGCTATTTTATGTAACACCTTATTTTTATCAGACTTCATTCTAGTACCCTTACCAGCAGCCAAAACAATTGTCAGTAGATCTGACATTTCCAATCCCCCTTACAAATTAATCGAAGTACTTTTTAAGAGATCTCTATTTTCATCTTTAATTACATTATTTATTTCAAAATTAATATTCAAATCGGGCATTTCATCATTTATTACAAAATGCCTGATCAAAATAGGATAAATTGTATCTTTAATACCATATTCCATGAGTAAACTTAAATTGTCATAAGCTGTAAAAAGATCTACAACTTCTAAATTGAATAAGTTGGTTACAACTTTATTCAAACCGGAACTGCCCATAATATTTGATAAATTACTCCACTGCATCAAGTTCATGGTATCATCGTAGTAATATAGTTCAGGAATATCCCGCATATAGGCATTTTCTAAAATACTTATATCAGAATTAAAGTTATGACCTACTATTAATTCAGGGTTATGTCTGTTTATAACTTCTTTTAAAAAATCAATACCCTCTTTGATAGTAACTGAAGGAGCTAACTTATTATTAGTAAAAATAAAACCATTATCAATTATTTTAAATTCATCCATTACAGTATATTGAATACAGTCGAGTTCACTTTTTAAATATTCTGTATCAATACCCATAATCTTTGTAGCATTAGGTCTTTTACTCCATCTTTGGTCAGGTTTAAAAGTAACCATTTTATTAAAAACTTCATCTATATTTATTAATTGAGATAAAATTTCTGATTGAGGATCATTAATACCAATCACATCTGCTAACTCTACTGAGCTAGCATTTTTAAACTTCTTTTCTGTCGGAAACTTTCTCATAATTTTCCTTAACCTGTTACCATTTCCCAGAATTAAAGCTAATTTAAATCTATATAAATCTGTATCACTAACATAGGGAGTCATTTAAAAAAACCTCAAATCTAATTTAAAGTACCATGATTAACCGTTAGAAGTATAACAGAATCATTTTATATTGTCAAGATAATAAGTTGTTTATCTGTCTTGATAAAGGTAAGGCTACTAAGCCCCCAATAATCATCTGAGCATAGTCTATTCCAATTTCTGGAATAACAGCCGGCCAACTAATTAAAATACCTTTAGTTATCGCATATCCTATAACCATAATATTCCCACCAATAATTATGGCAAAAATATTGCTTTTTATATCTCCTTCTTTAGCAAGTTTACCTACTAGAAAACCTTCTAAACCTTTTATGATAAAGGTGAAAGGAGCCCAGAGCGAATATCCCAAAAATATATCCATCAGTGATGAACCTAAAGCACCTGCTATTCCACCCGCTCTGCTGCCAAATATCAAAGCAACTATATAGATGGCAACTTCTCCTAAATTAAAATATGAAGAACTAGGACCAGGAATATGCAAATAAGTACCAACAGCCACAAAAGCTGTAAACATAGCCAAAAATGATATGAGGCGAGTGCTTAAATTATTAAGAGAAAGATTTCTGATTTGATATTTTATGTCACCTCTCATACTAAAACCTCCAGATAATTAATATTTCATTAAGTATTGGTCAAGTTCCCAATTATGAACTTTTGTGCCGTATTCATGCCACTCAACTTCTTTTGCTACTACGAAATGTTCATAAATATGTTGACCTAATGTATCCTTTATTACTTTATCATTATTTAAATATTCAACTGCCTTCATAATATCGCCAGGCAGACTATCAATTCCTCTTTGTTGTCTTTCTATAGAATCTAAATCAAATATATTATCTGTAGTTTGTTCTCCAGGATCAATCTCATTTTTTATTCCATCTAAACCAGCTTTTAAAGTAACTGCCATTGCTAAGTATGGGTTAGCAGATGGATCTGGGTTTCTAAGTTCTAATCTAGTAGCATCTTTTCTTGCAGAAGGCACTCTAACTAGCGCACTCCTGTTTTGAGTTGACCAGGTTATATAAACCGGTGCTTCATAGCCAGGTAAAAGTCTTTTATATGAATTTATAATTGGATTAGTTATTGCTGTAAAGGCTTTGGAATGTTTAAGTAATCCCCCAATATAATGGTAGGCAATCTCACTTAGACCTAACTCATCTTCCGGATCATAAAAAGCATTTTTCCCATCCTTAAATAAAGATTGATGAACATGCATACCAGAACCATTTTCACCAAAGATAGGTTTCGGCATAAAGGTTGCGTGCAAATTATGTTCCATAGCAATTCTTTTTGTGACAAATTTAAAAGTAGCCACATTGTCAGCAGTCTGTAAAACAGGTGTATATTTAAAATCGATCTCATGTTGTCCGGGCGCTACTTCATGATGAGAAGCTTCTACTTCAAAGTCCATTTCTTGTAAGGCTAAAACAATATCTCTTCTAGCCTTTTCTCCTAAATCAACAGGAGAAAGATCAAAGTAACCACCATTATCATTTGTTATTGTGGTAGGATTACCATCATTATCTTTCTCAAATAAAAAGAATTCCGGTTCAGGCCCGGCGTGCATTTCATAGCCCATTTCTTCTGCTTCTTTTATTACTTTTTTTAAGGTGGTTCTTGGACAACCAATAAAAGGTTCTCCCTCAGGAGTATATACATCACACATCAGTCGGGCAATAGACCCTTCTTCTTTGTGCCAAGGGAAAATAGCAAAAGTATCATAATCTGGTTTTAGATACATATCAGATTCATGAATCCTAGTAAAACCTTCAATAGAAGAACCATCAAACATTATTTCTCCATTAAGAGCTGTTTCTAATTGGTCAATAGTAATAGCCACATTTTTTATAATACCTAGAATATCAACAAACTGCAATCTAACAAACTTTACATTCAATTCATCTGCTTTTTTTAAAACATCTCTTTTGGACATTCTGCTCATAAGCTACTCACTACTCCTCTACTTTTTTTTTATAATTATATGTATTTTATTATAACAATATAAAATCAAATATCAACTATAATTAGTTAAGATTTTAAATATTTTTCTCTCATCAACGTTAAATCACTAGGTTTATCTACATCAAATCCAATTTCTGGATAATTCACAATCAGTGCTTTACACTTATGGCCGATCATACTTGACATTTTCTTTTCCAACTCAGGAATTGTTAATTGTCTAAAAATAAACTTAATAATGATCTTTAAACCTAACATTTGACTCATTTTAAAAGGTTTTTTTCTTAATGATAATAATTTATCATACCAATCTAAGGGTCCTTGAATTATACTAGGACTTACCATAACTACATTACCACCGGTAAAGGTGCCTTCCTTTAAATGTACATAAGTTCTTTCTACCTCGGGATATTTTTTTAAATTATTTTCTTTTGAAATTAGAGGGTAGAAAAAATCATGTTCTTTTTCTTTTTGACAACTTTTAATAAAGTTTTTAATGATATCAGATGTTACTAATGGAATATCTGAGGTTAGGATAATTATATGGTGATTTTCATTTAAAGATTCTATACCTCTTTTTATATTGTTTACTAAAGTACCCTCTGGCCTTATTATATTATATTCTTTACTTGTTACCTCATTAAGCTTTTCAGGGCCAACCATAATAATATTTTCTATAACTTCTACCCTTTCAACTGCTTCTAAGACATGTTGAACCATTGGTTTATTCGCAATTTCAATTAATGACTCATATTTTTTATCGGAAAATTCTTTTAAAGGTCCATCATTCTTTCCACCCGCTATTACCAGTGCATCAAATTTCATCTCCAAAACCCCCAATCAACATTCACAGGATCAACTTATTTAAAAGTTTGTGTTAAAGTAATAAAGTCCTGATCTCTTTCCCAATTGTCTATTACCTGTTTAGCTTTCTCTATCTCATCTTGATCTATTAAAGAAAAGACAGTAGGCCCACTACCAGTCATCATAGTAAAATCAAAACCATAATCGAATAGTTTAGATTCAATTACAGCCACATCTTTTACTATTTTTTTTGTAACTGGTTCTAATACATTAGCCCAGCCATCTTTTATATTAATTTCTTTTCTTTTTTTAATTATCGCCAGTAATTTTTTTACAGGAATATTTTTATCAACCTTCATTTCATCATAAAGTTGATAAATTTCTTTTGTACTAACAATTTTAGGCGGTTTAATAAGAATAACCCATTTCTTTTTAAGAGAAGGTAAGTATTCTAATTGTTCACCTCGTTTACTAGCAAAAGCTGTACCGCCTTTTAGACAAAAAGGAACATCACTACCAATTCCGGCCGCTAACTTATGTAGGTTCTCATAGCTATAATCTAAAGCAAAAAGTTTATTTAAACCTTTTATTACAGCAGCTGCATCAGTACTACCACCTGCTAAACCGGCTGCTACAGGAATATTTTTTTCAATATGAATATTAACCCCTTTATTGATTTCAGCCCTTTCTAAAACAACTGTAGCTGCTTTATGAGCTAAATTATTTTCATCTGTAGGTATTTCTTTGCTATTAGTAGAAATATTTATTCCTTTTCTTCTAGCAGAGATCATAATATTATCATGTAATTTGATTGTTTGTAAGACCATTTCTAAATTATGGTATCCATCATCTCGTAGATTTTTTATATCTAAAAATAAGTTTATTTTTCCATAAGCAGGAATTTTGATTTTATTCATTAAAACACCACCAAGATATTGCTAATACCATCATTATTATAACACCTCTAATTAATAAATACAATTTATTCATTAGTCCTCATTTTACTTAGAATTTCAAGATATTCAGCTTTATTAAAAGGAGGTTTTTTAAACTGATCAAATAAATAATCTTGTTTACTTAAAATATCAATTATTGTTTTCGCTAAAGCCTTTGCTGGTTTAATAACAGCCAAATCATAATCTACTATTTTAAAGTTGCGGGTATGTAAACTTCCCCTTACACCTGAAAAAAACGGATGTAATACAGGCATTATATGAGAGAGGTCACCCATATCAAAAGATCCAGAAAAAGACTTCTGTCTAATTATTCTATTTTTAGGTATAATCCCCTCTAAGTTTTTTTCAAATAAATTCATTAAGTTTTCATAATTAAGCATGGGTAAATAACCAGGAATATCCTTAATTATTACATCACCACCTACAGCATCTGCTCCCGCTTTAATTGCTCTATTTACTTTCTTATTAGCATTAAATATTGAATCCACAGTTTTGCCCCGTACATAGCTTTCCATTTTAACTTCACTTGGTACAATATTTACTACATCTCCTCCTTTAGTAATAATAGGGTGGACTCTTATTTTATCATTATCTTTAAAGGTTTCACGTTGAGCATTTATATTATTTATAGCCAAGACGGCTGCATTTAAAGCATTAACCCCATCCTCAGGAGAGCCGCCAGCATGAGATTCTTGTCCTATAAATTGTATTTTTTTACCTAAAAAACCATTACCAGTTGGACCAACAATCACATCTTTCATATCCCCCACATCTAGGGAATGAACCATCATTGCTAAATCTATATCATCGAAGTAACCTCTGTTGATCAACTCTTGTTTACCACCTAAAAAACTAATTTCACCTGTTTGGATTAAATCATCCCGATAATCCATTTCTATAAACTCTTCAGCAGGAACTGCCATAAAATCTATTTTACCGTTTAATTCATTAAAAATATTTGCTTTAATAAGACCATAAGCTACACCCAGCATTATACCAATTTGATTGTTATGACCACAGGCATGCACAGCACCTGTTATAATGTCAGCATCAGGATGATCTCTGCATATAAGAGCATCTAATTCACCTAAAACGGCTAAATGAGGGTTATTGTTCTGGCGACCTATAGTAGCTTTCACACCTGTGATCGCAATATTATCTTCAGGTTTCAAATCTAAATTATTAAAAGATTTCTTTACAATATTTGTAGTTTTAGTTTCTTTATAACCTGTTTCAGGGGTATTATATATTTCTTTTACTACTTTAATTATTTCATCTTTATTTTCTTCAATTTTCTTACATACTCGCTTTTTTAATTTTTCTACTCTCATTACAATACCTCTCTCTTAAAAAAAAAGAAGGTGAGCCCCCTTCCTATGATTTTTTTATTATAACTGTTAAGTCTTAAGGGAAAACTACATATGCTGATTTTCTTTATTTATAATTTATCTATGGTTGCAACACAAAAAGGTTATATTGAACAAATTTGTGATTTTCTGCAAGGTAACTTGGTGAGATCGAACTCAAAATAAAGAATAATTCCACGATATAATTAGTTAAAGTTAGCACAGTATTACTCATAGAATAAGAGTTATAATCTTGGCCTCAAAGAAACTTTGATTTGTCTTAAATTATTGATCTTGAACTACAAACAACCTTTTTGTGGGAGAACCATCTATTATTTAATTATATCAACTATCAACATATTTTTCATGTTAAATTCAGATTCATTACAAAATTATTTAAATAAGGTACTTACTAAATAAAGACCTACAACTCCCAAACCAATTGTAATAGCATATGTCGATTTTTCTTTTTCCATAAACATTCTTGTGTCCCACCAAATTTTTGGCATTTTTACAAGCTCAAAAGATTCCCACTGTTCTTTACGTCCAATAGCAAATACATATTTACCCTTTTCTTTATTTTCATCAAAGACAGCTAAATAATAAGTACCAGTTTGTGGAGCTTTTTTAAGTAGGGTTTGCCTTACATAATAACTAGTCTGGGTGAAAGGTTCAAAAAATACCTCAGTGGTGTTTAGGGTATATCTTTTTATAATTACCCCTTCCTTATTATCCACTTTAAGTTTAACATTTTTTGTTTCATATTCTTTTGGTAAACCCGGTCCTATCAATGCTATAGTTGGTGTATAATCTTTTAATCTTTCAATTTTAGGGATTAACATGTTTGCATAAATTTCTTCGTTTTCATTTGCTGTAAACTTATAATAATCAACTTCATTTGGTTTAGAAAGTTCAGTATAAGCAGCCCAGGAAATTTGATGGTCTTTGATTAATATAGGGGCTTCTTTGGTAGCAGGAAAATTAACATTGACCGGTTTATGGGCATTGGCAGTTAATGAAAAACTAATTATTAAAACCATAATTAAACCTGTTATAATTACTATATACTTCATAATAATCACCTCCAAATTAAAATAAAGCACAGGATAAAAAATCCTGTGCCTAGTAGTTAAATAATAAATTATATATCTTATTGTATATAAATTATCCTTATTTAATAATATCTAATTCTTTGCCAACTTTTTTAAATTTATCTAAAGCAAAATCAAGGTCATCTCTACTATGAGTAGCAGAAATCATAACTCTGATTCTAGCTTTTCCTTTAGGTACAGTTGGGAAACCAATTGACTGAGCAAAAACACTCTCTTCAAATAATTTTTTGGAGAATTCAGAAGCAATTTTTGCTTTCCCTAACATTACTGGTGTTATGGGAGTCTGGCTGTTACCAACATTAAAGCCAATCTCTTTCATGTTTTCTTTAAAGTAATCTCCATTATCCCATAATTTTTTAACAAGTGAGTCGTCTTCTTCTAAAATTTCAATCGATTTTAAGGTGGCTGCCACATCAGGTGGAGTTACCGCAGAACTAAATAAAAATGGTCTAGCTTTTTGTTTTAAGTACTCTACCATTTTTGCACTACCGGCTGCACATCCTCCCACAGTTCCGATTGCTTTAGAAAAAGTACCGACTTCTATATCCACTTCATTGTGTAAATTAAAGTGATCAACTATACCGCGACCGTGAGTACCCAATACTCCTTCACCGTGGGCATCATCAACCATGGTAATAGCATTATATTTTTTAGCCAGCTCTACTATTTCTGGTAATTTAGCAACATCTCCATCCATACTAAATACACCGTCTGTAACGATTAGTCCTTTACCATCACGGTCTTCTTTTAGTATTTCTTCTAAAGAGTTCATATCACCATGTTTATAAACCTTAACTTTAGCTCCCGATAATCTACAGGCATCAATTATACTGGCATGGTTTAATTCATCACTATAAATTACATCCCCTTTACCAACAATTGCGGGGATAACTGATAAGTTAGAATTATAACCGGATTGAAAGGTTAAAGCAGCTTCTACTTTTTTAAAATCAGCTAATTTTTCTTCTAATTTATTGTGTAATTCCATTGTACCAGCTATTGTTCTAACTGCACCGGGACCTACTCCATAGTTCATTAAAGCTTTTTTAGCAGCCTGGACTGTATCAGGATGATTAGCTAAACCTAGATAGTTATTAGAACTGAAATTCAAGACTTCTTTGCCTTCCATTTCAACCCAGGCACCCTGAGGACCTTCTAAGGTTCTAATTGTATTATATAAGCCCTCATCTTTTAATTCTTCTAGTTCTTTATCCATAAAATCTTGAAAATCTTTATTCATCTGTTAAAACCCCCTAAGGTTTTAAAATTATCTTACCACAATTGCCTTCTTCCATTAGCTTCATACCCTTTTCAAAATCTTTTAAAGGAAACTCATGAGTTATTACCGGAGAAAGGTCAATTCTTTCTCCTTTCACCAAATTACTAGCTATATGCCAGGTACTAAACATTTTTCTACCGGTTACTCCAACTACCTTTATGTTTTTAAAAATAATATCATTGGTTAAATCTAACTTAACCTTATCATCAGGTAGTCCTAATAAAGAAACAATGCCACCACCTGTGACAGCTTTGATTCCATCTCTGATTGCATCTGGATGACCAGACATTTCAGCTGTAAAGTCTACACCTTTTTCACCAAAAATATCATCAACTGCTGTTAAAAGATTAGTTTCGATAGGATTTATTACATGATCTGCTCCCATTTCTAAGGAGAGTTTTCTTCGATATTCATTAGGCTCACTAACTAAAATGTTTGTTGCTCCAAATGCTCTTGCAACAGCAACTGAAATAAGTCCCACCGGGCCTGCACCAGTAATTAATACATCTTTACCAGCTACATTACCAGGCAAAATAGTATCAATGGCATTGCCAAGAGGTTCCTGAATTGAGGCAAAGTCTTTAGGAATACTTGGATCATTTTTCCAAACATCGACTTCTTCCAAAACAGCATATTCTGCAAATACTCCATCCTGGTGTACACCAAATATCTTCATGTTTTGACAAATATGTTGTTGACCGGTCTGACATTGATAACAGTGGCCACATGGAATATGAGTTTCGCTCGAAACAAAATCTCCTTTTTTTACTTTCTCTACTCTGGAACCTACTTCAACTACTTCCCCGGCTACTTCATGGCCCATAATCTGGGGTGGTTTTATGTTTTCTTGGGCCCATTTGTTCCAAATATATATATGATAATCTGTACCACAAATTGAGGTACTCTCTACTTTTATTAAAACCTGCTCTTCTCCTATATCTGGTATTTCTACTTCCTTATATACCGCTCCATACTCTGGTTTTTCTTTAAACACGGCATGCATTTTACCTTTCATTATTTACCCCCTTAAATAGAATTAGAGACTTACCATCACCTCCAATATTTTATACATCCATTTATATAACTTCATTATTTATATTAAATATCCTTCCTAAAACAAAAATATTGCATTACATTATTTTTATTGTTATAATTATGACGGTCTTTAAATCAATAAGGAGTGATACTAATATGGAAAATACTTTTAAAACTAAGTACTTAATTCTAACAGGATTATTTGCAGCCTTAACCGCTATTGGGGCCTATATTTATATTCCCTTACCAATAAGTCCAGTACCGATAACATTACAAATGTTCTTTACATTTATGGCCGGTGGACTTTTAGGTAAAAAATATGGATTTTTCTCACAATTAATCTATGTATTGATTGGAGCTATCGGTTTACCCGTATTTGCAGGGGGAGCAGGTGGGTTTGGAATCTTATTTGGTCCTACTGGAGGTTATGTATTAGGTTTTATAGCTGCAGGTTATATTGCAGGGATGAGTAAAGATAGTTTTATTTCAAAACTCATATATATGTTTTTAGGCTTAGTTGTTATATATTTATTAGGTACAACCCGCTTAATGTATGTAGTTCAAGTTGACTTTATTAAAGCTTTAACAATGGGTGTTACCCCATTTATAATAGGCGACCTAATAAAAATATCATTAGCCGCCTATCTTTCAGTTAAATTATCTAATTATATTCAATATTAATATTACCTGCTGAGGTAGAAATTTTTATTTTTATTCTATTTTCTGCCTCACCATAATTTTTTGATTGATAAACATCTTCGTATAGTTGAATTAATCCACTTTCTTCAAAATTATTATTATTTATTACAGTAGAAGTTTCAATTCTAAGAGCAGTCTGGGATGGAACAATTAATTTGATATTACCGGCTCCAGCTGAAATCTTTGTTTCATTATCATAATCTGGATACCTAATCCTGATCTGACCCAGGCCAGCATCAATATTTAAATTAGAAACTTTAAGTTCTTCTAAATCCATCCAAAGATCCCCAGCTCCTGCACTTACATTGATATCAATAGGTACTTTATCTGTTAAATTTACATTCCAGGTTTCAGAACCATCAGTACCAATATTGACTTTTTTAGCCTGTTCGATTGAAAGTTCAGCACGACTATTATCTCTATTATAATAAACTTTGGGACTTTCTCCTCTATAGTCTAGACCAATATCATATAAATAATCCTCATTGTTTATTTTACTAACATTTAAACGGTTTGCTCCATATTTAAATTCTACATCTAACTTCTCAATATTACTATCAAATTCTCTATCTTCTTGGTATGAACCCGAATATTCTTTTTCACCAAAGTCAAAATATAGTCTTGGTGAATCAATTCTTCTTAAAAAAGAATCCGGCATTACGACTGCACCAATAAATATTACAAAAATTAAAATTGGAACTATCCACCATAAAGCAGTCTTTTTTAATATTATATTTAAACCTACTAAAATTAATATTACAGGCCAAAATTTAAAGAGAAAGTACCACACTTGAAAGGTAGCAATTCCTAAGGTATTTAAAAGAAAAAGGAGGCCTATTCCTATCAGAATTAAACCTATTATATAACCTGAGCGATTATTACTTTGCTTGCTCATCTTTCTTTGACCTCCCTATAAATTAAAACCACACCAAGTACAATAAGGATTACAGGCCAAAATCTTCTCCAGTAAAAACCCGGAATCCAGTTGTCAATAATAAAGAAAATACCCAAGGCAACCAGGATTAAACCTAAGACTCTTTTTCGCTGTTCTTTACTTTTTTTTTCTTCTTTCGGTTCTTCTGAAGAGGCTTTATATTCTCCTTCTTCATCCTCTTTATCAATTTCTACATCATATACCTCTTCCTCACTTTTATTAACGCCCTGAGGTCTTTCTGGAACTATTATCCAGGCAATTATATAAGCTATAATACCTGCACCCTCAATCAAAGCAAAAAGTACAAAAGCAAGCCTTACAAGGGTTGAGTCAATTCCAAAATACTCTGCTATACCACCACAAACACCACCAATAATTTGATCTTTTCTCGATCGATATAATTTCTTATCCATCTTTATCCTCCTTTACATATCTTAAATCATTTTTATAATTAATATATCTAAAATTAAATTAACCAGGATGTATATGTACAATAACTTCTTTAACTTGTTCACATTCTTTAAGTAATCTATTTCTCACATCTACTGAAATATCATGACCTTCTTTAACTGTTAAATTACCATCAACAACAATCCTTAAATCGACATAAAGATCAACTCCACTGTAATGAGCCCTTAATTCCTTTATATCTTTTACACCTGCTATTTTATTAACGGTTTCTCTTATCTCCTCACTGTCTTCTTTAGGAGGTGCTTTGACCATCAAAGCGTTCACGGCATCTACAATAATATTCCAGCCGACTCTAATAATTAAAATTGCTACAATAATCCCAGCAATAGGGTCTAATATTGGCAGCCCCATATTAGCTCCTAAAATACCAATTGCAGCAGCTACAGATGAAATCGCATCACTGCGGTGATGCCAGGCATCTGCTATTAAGGCTTGATTATTTGTTTTTTGACCAACTTTATAAGTATATCTAAACATAATTTCTTTTATTATTATAGAAGCTATAGCAGCCCACAAGCCATATATACCGGGTATCCCAAAGTTTTGATTTATTATTTGTTTAATTATATTATAGCCTAACACAAGTCCGGTTAGTAAAAGGAGTATACCTAATATTTTAGCTGCAATCGATTCTGCCTGTCCATGACCATATTGATGTTCTTCATCAGGTGGTTTACTCGATACATAAATTGCTATTAAAACAGCAAGTGTAGAAGCCACATCAGATACGGAATGAAAACCATCTGCTATTAAAGCAGAACTGGCTACCAAAGTACCTATAATAATCTTTAATAAGGCAAGAAAAATATTACCAAATATCGTTATATATGAAATCTTCTTCCCTTGACTGTATCTATCCATATGTAATCAACTCCAAATATTAAAAAGGATTTAGCCTTCAAATCTTGAATAGTAATAAGCAATGAATATAACAAATGAAATAGGTGATTATCTTGTCAATAACAACAATTGCACTTTTATGTATAGTCGGTTTTGCAGCCGCTTTTTTAGATTCCATAGCTGGTGGGGGTGGGATTTTAACCGTACCCGCCTTAATGGCTGCTGGTCTACCTCCCCATCTAACCTTGGGAACTAATAAGTTTTCTGCTACAAATGCTTCTTTTACTAGTACTTTAACATTTTTAAATTCTAAAAAGATTCACATTCCATTAATTAAATACATTCTACCTTTTAGTTTTTTAGGGGCTGTATTAGGTGTCCGAACTGTGCTTCAAATCAATGAAGAATATTTAAGAATTATTATTTTAGTCCTATTAATCTTTGTAGCCTTAAATACCTTATTTAATAAAAATGTTGGTACAGAAAACGAATTCGAAGGTGTCAATAAAAAGACCATAATAATTGGCTGTATAGTCGGTTTTACTATCGGCTTTTATGACGGCTTTTTTGGACCTGGAACAGGTTCTATTTTACTTTATGCCTTTATCCGTTTTTTTAAATTTGACTTTACTATTGGAACCGCAAACGCGAGAATTTTAAATTTTACCAGTAATATAACCTCATTAGTCCTTTTTGCTTACTACGGTAGAATTGTCTATGCCATAGGTATCCCAATGGCACTTTCTATGATATTAGGTGCCTTTTTAGGTACTAGAATGGCTATTAAACATGGCGGTAAAATCATTAAACCAATATTTGTAACCATGTCTTTAGCAATAGTAGTAAAGTTATTTTTAGATACTATCTAGTTATTCAAAATACATGTCCTCATCAGCATTAATAAATTGGGTTTTATAAAGTCTATTATAGACTCCACCCTCTTTATTTATTAGTTCTCGATGTGTACCTTTTTCTACAATACCATCTTCTGTTAAAACAATAATTTTATCAGCATTCTTAACTGTAGATAGTCTATGTGCTATTACTAATGTTGTGCGATCTACTGATAATCGATCTAAAGAAGCTTGAATAATTTTTTCGCTTTCATTATCTAAAGAAGATGTGGCTTCATCTAAAATTAGGATCGGTGGATTTTTTAAAAATGATCTTGCTATTGAAATTCTTTGTTTTTGTCCACCTGATAGTTTTACACCACGTTCACCAATTTTGGTGTTATAGCCATCACTAAGATTCATTATAAATTGGTGAGCATTTGCTTTTATAGCAGCTTCTTTAATTTGTTCATCAGAAGCTTGTGAATTACCATAGGAGATATTGTCTTTTATATTTCCATTAAAAAGAAATACTTCCTGCTGAACTATGCCAATATTTTCTCGTAAAGATTCCAATTTTATATCTTGAATACTTGTATCATCTATAGTAATTTTCCCACTATCAATCTCATAAAAACGAGGAAGTAAATTACATAATGTAGTTTTTCCGACACCAGATGGGCCTACAAAAGCAACCGTTTCACCGGGACTAATGTCTAAATTAATATTTTTTAAAACTTTAGAATGATTATCGTAACCAAATGTTACATTATCATAATTTATTTCACCATTTACATCTTTTAACTGGACAGCATTTGATTTATCTTCAATTTCTGGTTTAATTGCTAAAAGTTCTAAAAACCTATTGAATCCGGCCATCCCTTTCTGGAACTGCTGGTTAAAATTAACCAATCTGCGAATAGGGTTCATAAACATATTTACATAAAATAAAAACGCAACTAATTCTCCAGTTGATAAAGTATCAGTAAATAAAAAGTAAGCACCAGCACCTAATGTAAAAAATCTGATCAAATTTATAAAAAAATTCATTCCAGAATGAAACTGAGCCATGTTTTTCATTGCTACTTCACGGGATTTTCTATAATTTTGGTTTCCGTAATCGAATTTATCTTCTTCTAGTCTTTCATTTGTAAAAGATTTTACTACTCTAATGCCACTGAGGCTGTCTTCTACAAGTGAATTAACTTCAGCTACTTTTTCTCTAATATCTTTAAAAGACCTATACATCTTTTTACCTAAAATCAGTGAAAAATAAAACATTATAGGCAAAAGAGCAAAGGTAAATAAAGCTAACTGCCATTTCATAAATAATAGAATAATAAAAGAACCTAAAATCATTACTGTAGAAATGAATATATCTTCTGGACCATGATGGGCTAATTCTGAAATATTATTTAAATCATTTACAATTCGTGACATCAAGTAACCAACTTTAGTATTATCATAAAATTTAAAAGAAAGTTTCTGTAAATGATTAAAAAGTTCTTTTCTCATGTCGGTTTCCATACGAATACCAACAACATGTCCCCAATAATGAACAATATACTGGAAAATTAATCGAAAAACATATAAAATAAATAATATAACCAACATTCTGATAATCATTGTTGCATTCTTATTGGGAAAATAATTATCAAGTAGCCTTTGCACAATGACAGGATAAAGTAAATCAATACCTGACATTAGAAAGGCACAAACAATATCTACTAAAAATAATTTCCAATGGTTTATGTAGTACTTCGAAAATTTCTTGATCATTTTTTAACATTACCTCCTACTACTTTTAATATTCTATCATATTTTTAAACTAACTGCAAAGTGTTTTATTGAATAATATTTATTTTAATATAAAGTTTATTAAGTTTTAATAAACATTTAATAAATTTATTTTATTAATACTTTCAATAATTAAAGAAGGGAGTTGAAATTTAATGGAACTTTATCCTTTAAAATTTTTTCCAATTTATAAAAATAAAATATGGGGAGGAAATCGCTTAAAAACTTACCTAAATAGAGAGATTAAGCAAGATAATGTAGGTGAAAGCTGGGAAATATCAACTCATGATGATAGTGTTAGTGAAGTAAGCAATGGACATTATAAAAATAAGAAGTTAACTGAACTGATTAAAGAGTATCCCAAAGAACTTTTAGGTGAAAATTACAATGCTAATTCTAAGTTTCCACTTCTTTTAAAAATAATTGATGCTTCTAAAAAACTCTCTGTTCAGGTCCATCCTGATAATAAATTGGCTAAACAATTGGAAAATGGTAAGGGCAAGACAGAAATGTGGTATGTATTAAATGCAACTAAAGAAGCTAAATTATATATAGGGCTAAATGATATAAAAGGTAAAAACCACCTTAGAGAAGTAATTGAAAAAGGTAAACTACAAAATTATTTAAATCCTATTAATGTCCAGCGAGGGGATTTCTTTTATATGCCAGCTGGAACTGTTCATGCCATTGGCGGTGGTATAATGTTAGTTGAGATCCAGCAAAATTCCAATACAACCTTCCGCTTATATGACTGGGATAGAGTGAATGAAGATGGTGATTCCCGCGAATTACATCTAGAGAACGGCATTAAAGCAGTTGATTTAGAGGCTAGTGTAGAAAGATATGAATCTATTTATAAAAAAGAAACCACAGATTATAAGAGGAAGGTCTTAAATATCTCAAATTATTTTGTTTCAGAAAAGGTTACAGTCAAAAACTCTTTTAAATTAGATCATGATGATTTTGCTTTAATTACTTGTATTGAAGATAATGGTTTAATCAAATATGGCAATAATGATGTAGAACCTTTAAAAGAAGGAGAATCGGTAATGATTCCAGCCGGCCTTAAAGATGTAGAAATAGAAGGAAAGATGGAATTTCTTTATATGTATATCCCAGAAGATATAAACTATTATATTCAAAAGTTAAAGAGTAAAGGTTTTACTTCTTTTAACCTATAAGATAGAAATAAAAAATTATTTTTGAAAATAATACTATCTAAATACAAAAATTGATTATAAAAAGGTTATAATGCCTTTTTATAATCAATTTCTTTTTTTATCCAAATTATTCTTGATTTCTACTGAACTTCAATCTCAATAAAATAGCAATTAAATTAATTAACAATACTAAAGATAATAATACTACCGCTGATCCATATGCAATCGGTATCTGTTTTGAGGGGAATGTTCCAGCTGTCACTAAAGCATAAATATTATAAGGCAAGGCCATAACCTCATCAAAAACCGAATCAGGTAACCGCATTTGGAAATATGTAGCAGCTGTAAATATAATTGGAGCCGTTTCGCCTGCTACTCTACCAATTCCTAAAATTACACCTGTTAATATACCAGGCATTGCTGATGGTAATACTACATTTTTTATTGTCTGCCAGTTAGTTGCCCCCATCGCTAAAGAGGCATGTCTATATTCATCAGGTACTGCCATTAATGCTTCCTCAGAAGCTCTAATAATTGTGGGTAAAATTACTATTGCTAATGTTAAAGAACCAGATAATATCGAAACTCCAAATCCTAAAAATTTAACAAATATACCTAGACCAAAAAGGCCGAATACGACTGAAGGAACTCCTGCTAAATTATTTACTCCTATTCTAATAGTTGTAATAATCTTACCCTCATTAGCATATTCAGTCATATAAATCGCTGCAAAAACACCCAAAGGTGTTGCAAATAAAATAGAGCCTATTACTAAATAAAATGTACCTACAATTGATGGGAATATTCCACCTTCAGTCATACCATTTTTGGGCATCGCGGTTAAAAACTCCCAATTAATAACACTAATCCCTCTTGCAAATACAAAGTAAATTATAATTCCTAAAATAAATAGTACTAAAAGAAGGGTTATACCCAAAAGTGCAAAGACATATTTTTGTTTTGAATGTCTTTTCTCAAGATTAATATCAGTATCTCTCATTGTCCGCTCACCTTCTTTTTAAATCTCCTACTAGCAAGATCAGCTATAACATTAAATGTTAAAGTTATAATAAATAATATAATTGCAATTCCAAATAAAGCTTGATAATGCTCACTACCCACAGGTGCTTCACCCATTTCAGCCGCTATGGTAGCTGTCATTGGTCTAACAGGTTTTAAAAAACTAGAAGGCATTGCAGCTGCACCGCCAGCAACCATTAAAACTGTCATTGTTTCACCAATAGCACGACCCATTCCTAAAATTACCGCTGTTACTATACCAGAGCTAGCTGTTGGTAAAATAACTTTACTAATTGTCTCCCAGCGGGTTCCTCCTAATGCTAAAGAAGCATCTCTATACCTTTTGGGTATTGAGGTAATCGCATCTTCAGATAGACTAACAATTGTCGGTAAAGCCATAATACCGAGCATAATAGAAGCAGTCAAAGCTGTTAAGCCGGTTGGCAAGCCAAAAATGTCTTTTAAAAATGGCCCTAATATTTTCATACCAAATAAACCGTATATGACAGACGGAATTCCAGCTAATAATTCAATAGCTGGCTTTACAAAAGTTTTTAATCTTTTAGGTAAAATATATGATATATAAATCGAAGAAGCTAAACCAATTGGTACAGCTAGTACCATCGAACCTATAGTTACTAATAAGGAAGCTGATAACAAAGGTAAAATTCCATAAGCTGGAGGATCATAAGTTGGATACCATTCTTGACCAAATATAAAATCTAACACACCTACTTTTTCAAAAATCGGTAAACCTTCCCTAAATAATACTATTACAATACCTGTTAAAAATATGATGGATGACAAGGCAAAAAATAATAATATGTATTTTATTATTTTTTCCTTTTTCCGCCAATCCATATGAACACCCCCAAATAAAATAGTTATTACTAAAAATATGTAAATTAAGGGAGGATATAATATCCCCCCCTTTCACTTCAGAGTTTTATTATATTTCTAAATTAGTATAAAGGTACAAATCCTTGTTCCTCTATAACTTTTTGTCCTTCTTGACTTAATACAAAGTTGATAAATCTAAGTGTTAAACCTTCTGGCCAACCATCAGTGAACATAAACAGTGGTCTAGCAATTGGAAATTCACCACTTGCAACAGTACTATTGCTTGGGGCTACTCCATTTACTTTAACAGCTTTAAGTGTATCATCTAAGTATCCTAATCCTACATAACCAATTGCACCATCAGTATCTGAAACTACACTTGAAATAGCACCATTAGAAGCCTGTAATAAGGCGTTTGGTGTAAGTCTTTCACCTGCAAGAGCAATCTCTCCAAAAACTTCGAATGTGCCGGAACTTGAGTCTCTTGAAATTATAACTATTTCTTCATCATTACCGCCTAATTCACTCCAGTTTGTTATTTGACCAGTATATATTTGTTTTATCTCTTCTAGAGTTAATGAGTCAACTGGATTAGATGGATTTATTACAACTGCAATTCCATCCATTGCTACACGGTGAGGCACAGGATAAAAACCATTTTCTACAGCATTTTCTACTTCACTTTGTTTAATAAATCTAGAAGCATCAGCTATATCAGTTGTACCATCTATCAATGCCGCTATACCATTACCAGAACCGCCACCTCTAACAGAAATATTAACATCTTCATTATTTTGCATATAAACTTCAGCTACTCTTTGAGCTATCGGAAGTACAGTGGAAGAACCCTGAATTGTTAAATTATTTTGAGCTCCAACCACACCAGAAAATAACGCCATTACCAATAAAGCAGATAACAAGATAAGCAAATTCTTTCTCATTAATTAATTCCTCCTTGAAATTATATTCATTTTGTTGACTTCAATAATATAATAACAGGTAATTGTTACAATCAAATGAATAGAAGTTTACAAATAAGTTAATAATTTGTTAATAAGGAGAATTAATTTTATAATATTTTATTTACCACTATTTATAAGTTTATATCCCATACCTCTTATTGTTTTTATATATCTCTTCCCAATCTTCTTTCTTAATCTGCGGATGTGAACATCTACGGTTCTTGTATCTCCTGTATACTCATAACCCCAAATTTTTTCTAATAAAATATTTCTAGTCAATACTTTGTTTTTATTAACAAACATAAATTTAAGTAGTTCAAATTCTTTTGGTGTTAAATCCAAATCTTTACCAGCTTTTTTTACTTCATATCCCGGTATGTTAAACTCTAAATCTCCAAGCATATATTCCTCTTGATCTAATTTTTTGTTATCTTTTGCTTTAAAATCTTTTTTAGTTCTTCTTAGAACAGCTTTTATACGAGATCTTAATTCTCGAATACTAAATGGTTTTGTCATATAATCATCGGCTCCAATTTCCAGACCTAATATTCGATCTAATTCTTCATCTTTGGCAGTTAACATAATAATACCAATATCTTTTAATGCTTTTTTGCTTCTTATTCTTTTACAAACTTCTAGACCATCTATTTCGGGTATCATTAAATCAAGTATTACTAAATCAACATCTTTATTTACTATATTTAACGCTTCTATACCATTTGTAGCTTCTAATATTTCATAGCCAACTTGTTCTAGGTTATATTTTATAAGATCCCTAATATTTTTTTCATCATCTACTATCAATAATTTATTTGGCATCTTAAACATTTCCCTTCCAAACAAGGTTAGACTAATTAATAAGAGACATCCCAATCTCCAGTCGCCATATAAATAACTCTTTCACAGATATTAGTAGCATGGTCTCCAATTCTTTCTAAAAATCTACTAATAAATATTAAAGACATAGCCTGTCTTATTGTCTTAGGATCTTCAATCATAAAAGTAAGTAATTCTCTTAAAATCTGTTCGTCTAAAACATCAACTTCTTCATCTTCTTTAGCAATTTTATGTGCTAGTTCTACATCAAGATTAACAAACGCTTCTAAACTCTTCTTTAATCGGCGAGTAACTATATCTGTCATGCGGGGAATATCAATTAAAGGTTTAATAAGTGGTTCGTCTCCAATTTTTATAACCATATTGGCAATATTAGAAGCATGGTCGCCTATTCTTTCTAAATCAGTTGCTAATTTCGAAATTACAATAATAGTTCTTAAGTCTTTAGCAACTGGTTGTTGAGTTGCAATTAATCTGGTACACATCTCTTCTAATTCAAGTTCATATTCATCAATTTGGTCATCTTCTTCCATAACCTCTTCTGCTAACTCTATATCCTGTTCTTTTAATGCCTGAATACTATTTTCAATTGCTTCTTCAACCTGACTACCCATTAAAAGCATTTCATTTTTTAATTTTTCTATGTTTTCATCAAGACCTTTTCGTAGCATTTTATCTCACCTTTCCTTATTAACCAAAACGGCCAGTGATATAATCTTCTGTTCTTTGATCATCTGGATTTTCAAAAATCTTACCGGTATCACCGTATTCAATCAGTTCTCCCATTAAGAAAAAGCCGGTTTCATCAGAAACCCTTGCTGCCTGCTGCATACTGTGAGTTACAATTACAATTGTATAATCTTTTTCTAATTCAGCCATTAATTCTTCAATTTTAGCAGTAGCTACGGGATCTAAGGCTGAGGCTGGTTCATCCATAAGTAATACTTCTGGTTTAACAGCTAAAGCTCTTGCAATACAAAGCCTTTGCTGCTGACCTCCGGATAAATCTAAAGCAGGTTGGTCTAATCTATGTTTTACTTCATCCCATAAAGCTGCACCTTTTAAACTATTTTCAACTAGTTCATCCAATTCATTCTTATCTTTTAATCCATGAATACGTGGCCCATAAGCTACATTATCATATATTGATTTGGGAAATGGATTTGGATGTTGAAAAACCATCCCTACTTTTTTCCTAAGTTGAACCACATCAACATCAGAACTGTATAAATTTTTACCATCTAGCAATACTTCTCCCTGCACTGTGGTACCGTCAATTAAATCATTCATACGATTTATAACCCTTAAAAAAGTAGATTTACCACAGCCAGAGGGACCAATTAATGCAGTTATTTTGTTTTCCTTAATTTTCATATTAATATCCGTTAGTGCTTGAAAATCATCATAAAAGAAATTTAAATTCTTTATTTCAATTTTTTTATTGGAGGACATTAAATTTGAACTCCTTTCTGCTATAGAAATTATTAATTCACACTTATTAATTTAACATATCAATATGGAATAATAAATAAAATAAATGTTAATTTAATGTTACATTTATGTTAACAATTTTTTCAACTTGCAATGTGCAAATAAAATTTAAAATTAGTGCCTTGGCCCTCCACGCTTTTTACCTCTATTTCACTATTGTGACCTTTTATAATATGCTTAACAATAGATAGTCCAATTCCGGTTCCACCCATATCTTTTGATCTGGCTTTATCTACTCTATAAAATCTTTCGAAAATTCTATCTTGATCTCCTTCGGGAATACCCATCCCATTATCTTCGATTTCCATATATACTTTTCCCTTCTTTTTATAGGCTCGTATAAATATCTTGCCGCCTCTTTCATTATATTTGATTGCATTATCAATCAAATTTATAAGAAGGTTTTCAATTTGTGATTTATTCATTTTAACTAAAGGTAGATTATCTTCAAACTGTTTTATAATTTCAATTTCTTTTTTATCTGCTTCATTTTCTAATATTCTAAGCGGTTTATCTAATATATTATCCAATTCTTCCGGTTTCAATTCGAAGTAATCTGCTTCTAATTTTGATAAATCTAATAAATCATTTATTAATAAATTCAACCTTGTAGCTTCTTTACTTATAATACCCACAAATCTTTTTATAGTATCATAATCTTCAATTTCATTTTCTACAATTGTATCAGCATAACCCCTAATAGAAGTTAAAGGGGTTTTTAATTCATGTGAAACATTTGCTACAAAATCTTTTCTCATTTCTTCTAACTTTCTTAATCTTGTTACATCAATTAATACAATTACAGCCCCAATTATTTGCTTTTTATGATCGGTAATAGTTTGAAAATTACATTCTAAGTAAATCTTATCAGGGTTTTTAAAGGTCATTTCTATACTATAGTTATCTCTTTTTTCTAATACTTTATTTAAATATTCATCGAACCTATGATCTCTAATTTCACTAATGAAATTTTTCCCTTCTATTTTAGCACAGTTAACATTTAATATTTCACAGGCTTTCGGATTCATCATAAGTATTTTCTTATTTTCATCAGTAGCAATAACACCTTCAGTCATACTATTAAGTATTGCAGTAAGTTTATTTTTTTCTTCCATAAGTCGGTCTATTTTACTATCTAATTCCTGTCCTAATCTGTTATATTCCTGAACTAAACTACCTAATTCACTATTTGAATACTTTACATCTCCAATTTTATTTCTTTTACCAGTTGCTATCTCTTTTGCCATATTCTTGATTCTTTTTAACGGTTTAATGATTGATTTCGAATAATACCATACCAGTAAGTTGCTTAAAATAAGTAAAATTAATAAAAATATAAGATATTTATATATATCTCCTCTAATGATCTGATTAATATTTTCCAGGGATTTAGCTAATCTTATTACTACTTTTTCTCCATTTATATTCTGAGATGAAGCTACATAATACATATCTTGATTTAATGTTGCACTTTCTCTAGAAGATAATCCATAATCATTACCTTCTATAACATCCTTTATTTCTGGTCTATTACTATGATCCTCCATTATATAAGGATTATATCTAGAATCTGCCAATACTTTCCCATCTATATCAATAATAGTAATCCGCGTTTCAATAGAACTACCAATTTCTTTTATAATTTCATCTAGTTGATCAATATTGCCTATATTATTTTTAATAGAATTATCATTTTTAATTAATTTGATATTATTTTTTAGGTTTTCTTCAACCTGATCTAAATAAAAGTCTCGATAATTTAATGTAATAAAATAAAATATCAAACTAAATAAGAGTATTTGGGTTAATCCGAAAACTATTATTACCTGAGTTCTTAAACTATATTCATTCCACTTTTTCAAATTTATATCCCACTCCTCTCACTGTTTTTATTAAGTCTTTTCCTATTTTCTTTCTTAACCTTCTTACATGGACATCAACAGTTCTAGTATCACCTGAAAATTCATATCCCCAAATTTTACTTAATAATGTATCCCTCGTAAACACTTGGTCATCATTCCTAATTAAAAAAACTAATAAATCAAATTCTTTGGGAGTCATTGGTATTTCGTTATCATTTACTTTTACAGTATGGTTTTTTATATTAATCATGAGATCATTTACTTTTATTATCTTTTTATCTTCTTTTTCATAACCTCGACTCATAGAAATCCTTCTCAGTAATGCTTTTATTCTTGCAATTAATTCTCTTGTATTAAAAGGTTTTGTAACATAGTCATCAGCTCCTAATTCAAGGCCAATTATTCTATCAATATCTTCACTTTTGGCAGTTAACATTATGATAGGTAAATCCCCTGTTTTTTCATCATTTCTGATTTGTTTACATACATTTAAACCATCAATTTCTGGTAACATTAAATCTAATATTACTAAATCAATATTTTCTTGGACTTTTTCAAGGGCTTCCTCACCATCTTTGGCTTCAATAGTTTCATAGCCTTCATTTTCAAGGTTAAATTTCAATAAATCTCTTATATTTTTCTCATCATCTACTATCAAAATTTTTTCTGGCATTTTCAATACCTCCTTTTTTAATATAAAAAAAAAGAGCCCGGCAGGGCTCTAAATATTTTTAGCCAATCTTTTTCTTTTTACGTTCTATTATACTATATGCAATATCAGCGAATTGATCACTAATGTGTTCAAGATCTTCTAAAACTTCAAGATAAGCTATACCTGCTGAGGGAATACAGACCCCTTTATTTAGTCTCTGCAAGTGGTCATTTCTATATTGTAGTAAAATTTGATCCATCTTTTCTTCACCGGCAAAGAGTTTTTTTGCTATTTCTTCATCTCCTGTTTTGACTATTTCTCTTGAATCTTCTAAGTAATCTATTACAATATCATAAGCAGTTTCAATTGATTTTGTCGCCTGTTCTGAAAACTCAAGATCATTATCAATAATATATTCCGCTAGGTCAGCAATGCTATTTCCATCATCACCAATACTTTCAATATCATCTACAATCGCAAAATAACTGTCTAAAGTTTTAATGTCTTCATCAGAAAGAGAACTCTGTGGGATATCAGTTAAAAATACTAATAGTTCTTCTTCAATTTCATTGATGATTTCTTCTTTATGTTTGATCTTTTTTATAATCTCTGTATCTTTTTCTAATATAGCTTGTTGTGATTCTATAATCATCTCTTGTACTAATCCATGCATCCTTGTCACTTCCATATTAACCTGTGATAAGGCTGCCTGAGGAGTACTAAGCATTCTTTCATCTAGGTGAACTAAGCCTCTTTCAATAGATACTTCTTCCCCCGGAATAATTTTATTGACTACTTTAACCATAAATCCAACAAAAGGCATCCATACTAATGTATTAGTAACATTAAATAGTGTGTGGGTGTTAGCCAATAGCCGTTCAGCACTCAAAGTATTATTTGTCATAAAACTAAAATTCCTAAGTAGACTCTGAAGCCTACCCGTAAAATTAGGAACTAGATATATTAAAAATATCATGATTGAAGTACCTAAAATATTGAATATAAAGTGGGCAGCAGCTGATTTTTTTGCTGTTTTACTGGCTCCTATTGCAGATAAGATAGCTGTAACGGTAGTACCTATATTACTACCTAAAAGAATCGGCACCCCTGAACTAAAATCTATAATACCTACAGAAACTAAGCCCACTAAGATACCAAAAGTAGCACTACTGCTCTGCACAACGACCGTAATAGTCATTCCGGCTAATACACCTAAAATTGGATAAGTACCAAAGTTTTTCATCAAATCTACAATATATTGAGAATCTCTTAAAGGATGCATCGTTTCACTCATTATATTAAGTCCTAAAAAGAGAATTCCAAATCCTAATATAACCTGTCCAATATATTGGTATTTTTTTCTTTTAGCAAAAAGATAAGCAATTGCTCCAATAGTTATAGCATGGAAAGCATAATCTCCTAAATCAAAGGAAATTATTTGCGCAGTTACAGTGGTACCAATATTGGCACCCATAATAACTCCAATTGATTGGTACAATGTCATCAATCCTGCATTTACAAAACCAACTACCATTACTGTGGTAGCACTACTACTTTGAATTATAGAAGTAACTCCTGTTCCAACAAGAACGCCTGAAAATGTGTTTTTTGTTAAAAAGGCTAAAATATGTCTTAATCTTTTGCCGGCCGTTTTTTGTAAGCCTTCACTCATCTGTTTCATACCATAAATAAATAAACCAAGACCACCAGTCAGGCCGACTATCATATCAAATGACAAGTAAGTGCACCCCCAAATGTGATAACCGTATTATTTTATTTTTTTATTAGGGGCTATAATTAAGACTTAAATAACCCCTATCCTTTTATGATCATCTTTTAATTTTAATTCTACTGAATCAGTTAATAAATCTGCATACGAAAATGATAAATGTCTTTCTTGTTCACTTTCTTTGATTTTGACTATAAAAATGTTGTCATAGGTATCATCTAAGATACCTTCTTTATTAATTGACCTTCTTCTTCCGCGGTCGGCTTTGATTATAACTTCCTCTCCAATATATTGCGAAATATTCCGCCTGATTTCATTTAAAGTGTTTTTTGGCATAAGAGAACCCCCCAGATCTCTTTTTGATAGCTGACATATTTGTTATATTAAACAAACACAGCACTTTGTATTAGTGGATTATATAAAAAAATATAGTGACTGTCAAGTTCTATAACTTACTTTGTATATCTATCAGCTACATTAGAAGCCGCATATGAATCAGGTTTGATTAAAGCATCATATCCACTACCTACAACCATCCCCACAACTTCCTTTAAAATTTCACTACTAGGTCCATTTTGTCCCACATCAATATGTATTTCGATGTCTAACAAAGATGTAGCACTATCTATGGAAATGTAGTCTGTTATTTTACTAGCTACATTTAAACTTCTTGATACTTCATGAAAAATACGCTTTTTAAAACCGCTTCTCATTTCTACTTTTTTCTTGTGATAGAAATATCTGCCTCCATGTCCAACTCTATATATGACTATAGCTGTAACAAATACAGATTCTTCTATCCCTGGATGAGAATCTGTACCAATGATTAACTTATATTGATTATCAGGTTGTTTTTTAATGAAAGTTAGAATACTTTTATAAGTTTCTTTAATATTCATTTTTCCTTCAGTTGGACTAATAAAAATCATATTTATCACTCTTTTTCTTGTTTTAGGTCCCAAAAATTATTACTTAATTCTACCATTTTTTCTATAGATAAATTTTCTCCCCTAATCCTTTTGTCTATATTACTTTTCTTTAGGCCCTCTAAAATTATTGCCTTTTCTAATTTTATATGGGGAGATAATGTTAAACCATTTTTTATGTTCTTTCTCCTCAAATTAAATATCGCTCTAACAACTTTAAAGAAGAATTCTTTATTATTTACTTGATATGGGGTTTCTTCATGTGGGGTAAGTTTAATTACTGATGAATATACTTCTGGTCTTGGTATAAAAGACTTTGGAGGAACTTCAAATTGAATTTCTACTTTATAATGAAATTGGATAAAGACACTCAAACTTCCATAATCTTTATTGCCAGGTGAGGCTGCTAATCTTTTAGCAACTTCTCTTTGCATCATAAATACCATCTCATTTATCTGGAGAGGAGAAAAAAGGAGGCTTTCAATAATGGGAGTTGTGATATAATATGGTAAATTTGCAATAATTTTTATCTCTTTTTCCTTTAGATTGTAATTATTAATAAAATTCTCCCAATTAATTTGAAGGATGTCCTTATTAATTATTTCCAAATTTGCCTTCTTTTGAAATAGGTCTTTTAATATTTTAATAAAACGCTTATCTTTTTCTATCCCATATACTACTCCGTTATCTAATTCTCTTAAAATGAACTGCGTTAATGACCCGATACCAGAACCAATTTCTATTACATTTTCATCTCCTTTTAGATTTGCAGCTTTGATAATCTGTTCTAAAATATTATTATCAACAATAAAATGTTGACCTAAATTCTTATTTAATCTTATATTATATTGATTTAATATATCTTTTGTATTGTTAAATGTAGCGATTTCCTTATCCATAAAATACTCCTTTTTATAAATTATCATATTCATTCTATCATAATAAATCTTCACTTGTAAAATATAAGAGGATTTTAATTACTTTCTAACTCAACAATTCCCTTTTTTAAACATTTAATTAAGGCTTGAGTCCTGTCGTTAACCGATAACTTTGTTAAGATCTTACTAACATGATTTTTAACAGTTCTTTCAGTTATTAATAATTCTTTTGAAATATCTTTATTAGACATCCCCTTCGAAATTAATTTCATAACATCCATTTCTCTATCTGTTAAATTATGAAATTTATAACTAGTTATATTTTCTGCTAAAGTATCTTCTTTATTATTATTAACATATTTTTTAATCATTTTATATAGATAACTATGATCTTTTGTTATAGGTATAGTTAAATCAACATACCGATCTGTATTACTTCCTAATAAAATATCTTCATCTTTTAAAATAAAGATACTAATTTTATCATTTTTATTTTTTATACCTTTAACAAGTTGTTCTAATTTTTCATTTTCAATTTTAAAACTATTAATTAAGACCATATCGGGAGAGAATTTATCTAATACAGGTAACACATGTTTATACTGAGATATAGAAAAGACAGATTTTATCTTTTCTTTATCTTTAAGAATATGAGATAAAGCATCTTTATATAATTTATGTTTGTCAAAAATTAATACTTTAATTTTACTCATATTTTCACCCATTTATCACTTTTAATAACATTATATCATTTTTACAAAATAAAAAAAGGTTAATCCCTTTAAGAATTAACCTTATAATCTAGTAGTTTTATACAACTATATTAATATTATTTTGTTAGAAGAGCTCTAACTGGTGATGCTTCACAACCTTTTAATTTTAAAGGAAATGCTAACAAATTGTAAAAACCCGGCTCTATAGTTTCTAAGTCTACCGTCTCAATTATAATTACCTCATTTTCTAATAATAATTTATGAACTTGAAAATCTTTGCTATCTAGACTTTCCACTGTAAGATAATCAATTGCAATTAACTTAACACCATTTTCCACTAAATACTCTGCAGCCTTGTAATTAATATATACAAAATCCTTATTAAAAGACTCTTCTTTTAAATACCTACTGTTAACAGTTTTAAATAAAACCTTATCACATTTTATCTCAATATTTTCTAATTCTTCTTTGGTAATGACCTTTTTATTTTTAATTTCAATAACCTGAGCCCGGCCCATAAACCGCTCTAATGATATTTCATCAATATATTTACCATTTTCTATAAAATGAGAAGGGGCATCAGCATGAGTACCTGTATGTACACTAACTTTCATTTTACTTAAATTATAACCATCATCTTCTATCTCTTTAATTCTTTCTATCTCAGTAAAGGTATCACCGGGAAAACTTAACATATTTTCTTTAACAGTAATTGATATATCATAAATCTTCTTTGCTTTTTCCATTTATTTTCTCCTTTCAAACTACTTGATTTAAAGGCTTATTTCCTGATAATACAGCTATCACATTAGCTGCTACCATTTCAGCCATTTTATTTCTGGCATCAACAGTGGCTGAACCTGTATGAGGAGTTAAAACGACATTATCTAATTTTAGTAACTTCGGATAAATCTCTGGCTCTTTTTCATAAACATCAAGTCCGGCTGCAAAGATTTCTTTATCTTCCAGTGCTTGGGCTAAAACTTTTTCATTGATTATGGGACCTCGACCAGTATTTACTAATACTGCGTTAGATTTCATCATTTCTAACTCTTTTTTATCAATTAAGTGATAAGTAGATTCATTTAAAGCAGCATTAATGGTGACAAAGTCTGATCTTTTTAATAAATCGGTTAGTTCAGTATAACTTGCTTTTAATTCTTTTTCTTTTTGATCCGAAAGTGGGGTTCTTTTATTATACAATATTTTCATATTAAAACCAGCTGCTCTTTTGGCTACAGCTTTTCCTATGCGACCAAAACCAATAATACCGATTGTTTTTCCATATACTTTTTGTCCTAATAATAATTCGGGACCCCAACCATCATATTTTAAATCCCTAACATATTTATCGGATTCTACTACTCTGCGGGCAGCTGCCATGAGCAAAGTCCAGGTCATATCAGCTGTGGTTTCTGTTAAGGATCCGGGAGTATTTGAAACAAACACATTATTTTCTTTAGCAGCTTTTAGGTCAATATTATCATAACCCACCGCATAGTTGGCTATTATTTTTAAATTAATACATTTATTAATAACTTCTTCATCAATTTCATCACTCAAAAGTGGTACCAGGGCGTCTGCGTCTTGTGCTTTTGTAATCAATTGTTCTTTAGTAGGGTTAGTCGTACTGGAAAATACTTCTACTTCGTACTTATCTTTTAATAAATCTAAGCCTGCATCAGGTATTTTCCTGGTTACAAATACTTTAGACATTAATAACACCTCACTTTATTATTAAGATTATGTCAATGATTAAATATGCAAACCAACAGTGGAACTGCTGGTGTAATAATTAAAATATAGTGGTATCAATTATTCCATCTTCATAATTTAAAGCTTCTTCTTTACCTTCTAATACCCTAAGAGCACCTTGCGCTAAGTTGTTCATTTCGTCTGCTCCTGGATAAACAAATACTTCAGAAATATATTCAACCTTTTTCATTATGCGATTTGTTATGTATTTTGATTTGGCCAATCCACCTGTAATGAAAATAGCATCGACATCTCCATTTAAAACGGTTGCCATTGCACCTATTTCTTTAGCTATTTGATAGATCATTCCTTTATAAACCAGTTTAGCTTTGTTGTCTCCCTTTTCAATTCTATTTTCTATTTCAAGTCCATCATTTGTATCTAAATAAGCTGTTAAACCACCATTACCCAGTAATTTTTTTATGAATTGATCTCTATCAGGTTGATTTTCGAAAATATACTCAGCTAAATCTAAACTTGGTAAAGTACCTACTCGTTCTGGAGAATATGGTCCCCCTTGATTAGCATTATTTACATCTACAATTCTTCCCTTTTTAATAGGAGCAATAGAAATCCCTCCCCCTAAATGAGCTCCCACTAAATTACATTTATAAAATTTTTTATCTAAATATTCAGCTGTTTTCCTGCCAATAGATTTCAAATTTAATGCATGTGATTGACATTTGCGAGGAATTTCAGTTAAACCCGATAAGCGGGCAACATCTTCAAATTCATCAACTGAAATAGGATCTACAGTATAAGCCGGAATGTTAAATTTTTTTCCAAAATTATACGCAATAATTCCAGCCAAATTAGAGGCATGAGAAGAATTCTTAGCTATTTTTAAGTCATGTACCATATCTTTTCCTATTTTATAAGATCCACCTAAAAGTGGGTCTAAAGCCACTCCACCTCTGGCCACAATGGCATCTAATTCAGCAAAATTATAATCCGAATTATTGATTTCATCTTGGATAAGTTCTTGACGCCAATTAAGTTGATCAATAATTTTTTTAAATCCTTTTATTTCAGAACTACTATGTTTAAGCTCTTTTTCCCATAATTCATTTTCATCTTCGAATATAGATAATTTAGTAGATGTAGAGCCAGGATTAATAATCAGCATTTTAAACATTAAAATCTCTCCTTTATTCGCTTAGTCTATATTAACATTTCCGTAACCATAGCCTTAAATCCTCTTTTAAAAACTTACTTCATTAAAAGTTAGAAATCCCTTTTTAAAAGCCTTAACTACCATCTCTATATTAGATTGTGCATTAAAATAATTAAACAACTTCTTTTTATGGTATTTTATAGTACTAGTACTTAGATTTAGATCACTAGCTAATGCTTTTTCAGTAAGACCATTCGCAATTTTTTTTAAAATATAAAACTGTTTATCACTTAAACTATTTTTATATTGTATTCTTTTATTAGAAGATTCTAAATGAGCAATTTTTAATTCAATATTATTTAATAAAAGTTCTGTTAAACAAATTATTTCATCTTTTATCTCCTTTTTATCCACAACATTTATAAAACCATAAATTTCATTATCTATTATAATGGGATAAGCTATACTATGCCAAGCATTTAAAGGTCTACAAAAATGATGTCCAGGTAACATGTGAACTGGTTTTTTTAATTTGCTGGCTAAATCTACGGCATTTGTACCAGAATTTTTTTCTAAAAAGGAAATACCCTTCTTTACTCCCAGCTTTTCTAATTTTATTAACTGATTAAAACCAGCTGAAATTTCTTCAATTACTAAATTTTCATTAACTAAAAAGAAACAAGAGGTCTCTTCTAATTTTTTATTAAATTCTTTAACTTTGGTTTTGAAGTATTTTTTTAATGAATTATCTATATGATTATTAAATTTACCTGGCTTAACTACCTGGGAACTATCTATTTCTCTTTTTTTATTATATTTTAAACACCTTGACCAGGAAGAAGTCACTTCTTCTTTTATTTGATTATAGTCAAAATTCATTTTCTGTAAATCCAATTACAACACTCCTGGAGTTAAAAAGTCTAATTTTTCTAATATATAATATATGATCTTTCTTTCCCTAATCATTATAGAAGCTTTAGTTAACATACCATTTTTATATTGTACATAGTTTTTAATATCTCCTTTTTTTAAGGAGTTCCCAATAGTAGCCTTAACCTTATATATATAATTATTTCCATTAACTTCAGTGGCAGCTGAATCAATTTTTAAAATTTTTCCTTCCGCAATACCAAATTCTTTATAAGGGTAAGAAGCAATCTTGTACTTGACCTTATCCCCTGTATTCAATTTCAGTATATCTTTATTTTTTATAACTAATTCAACTATATAACTATTATAATCTTGAGGAATTATCCTCATTATCTTTACACCACCCGGTATATAATCTCCTATATTATAATTATTTATATATTCAATCTTACCACTTATTGGTGCATATATTATATATTTTTTCAAATTATTATTAATATTTGCTAATTCAATCTCTTTTTTAATTAATTTATCTTCATAAGAACAAATTCTTTTTTCTAAATCAATTATTTTATTTTGTTTATATTCATTTAGTTCGTATCTTAAATTGTCTATTTCATTTTTTTCTTTAACAAGTTTGTTTTCACTTATACTTAAACCTGAAAATTTCTTTAGCTTATTATAATTATCTTCCTTTAGTTTAATATTATTTTTCAAATGTTTAATTTTATTTTGAATTGATTTTAATTCATTTTTAAATAATTCTGTTTTTAATTCTACATTACTGTTTTTACTTCTCAATATTGTAATAATTTTAAGTAAATCACCTATTTTATTTTCTATCAGATCTATTTTATTTTCTATATACTTTTTTCTTTCCATCAATTCTGGATTGGATAAAGAAAAGAGTAGTTGTTCTTTTTCAACTCTATTTATATCATCTTTTAATAATCTTTTAACATAACCACCTTTAATACTGTATATATAACTTATATTTTCTTTATTATTGATTACACCATTAGCTTTTATTACAACATCCATTTCTCCATAAAAAAGCCAAATAGTTGTACCTATAATTATTATTAATATTAAAGATAATAATATTTTCATGAAGAATTTATTTTTTAAATTGCTTTTATATTTCCTTTTACTTAACTCTTTAATATCTAAATACATATAATTCAATTATCCTTACCTCTTTTACAAATAATTTTGCTGATTTTGCCATTGTTGGTAATAGCGGCCTTTTTGTTTTAATAAATTCAAATGGTTCCCTTTTTCTACAACTTTACCTTTATCAATGTAAATAATATTATCACACTCAGTTATGCTGCTTAGACGATGGGCTACTATAATCACAGTTACTTCATCTGTTGTTTCTTTTAATAATCTATTGATAGACTTTTCTGTCTCATAATCCAAATGATTAGTTGCTTCATCTAATATTAATATTTCTGGTTCTTTTAATAATGCCCGGGCAATAGCAATGCGTTGTTTTTGTCCGCCCGATAGATTACTACCATTTTCATTTAAGATTGTATCATATCTTAAAGGTAACTGATTTATATATTGATGAATCTGTGCTTTTTTACAAGCTTTAATTATATTTTTTAAAGAACAATCCCTTTTGTTTAAATTAATATTTTCTCTTATAGTTCTATTAAAAATATAGGGATCTTGGGGTACATATCCTATTTTATCTCGTAAACTTTTAGTATTAATATCCATTATATTTTTCCCATCTATATTAATTTCTCCCTGATAAGAAGAATAATATTTTAATAATAGTTTTACTATTGTAGTTTTACCAGAGCCACTTTTGCCAACTATTGCAGTATTTTGACCTGGTTTAATTTTGAATGTTATCTCTTTTAATATTCGGTTTTTCATATTATAAATAAATTCTACATTTTTATATTCTATTTCACCTTTTACTGCATTAATTTCTAATAAGTCCTTTTCCTTAATATCAGCATCTAAAACCATAATCTCTAATAATCTATCTAAAGCAGCAGAAGCCTGTTGTATTTTTGGCTGAATCTTTATTAAATTTTGTAGTGGTTTATAAAAATATGCTAATAAAGCATTAAATGTAATTAGTTGACCTATGGTTAAATTCCCATTGATAACCTGATAACCACCAGACCATAAAATTATTATTTCTCCAATTGCAGCCAATAAATTATCTATTGAACTTTGCATGTTTTTTAAAAAATTAGCCTTAAATACTTTTTCTATAAATTCAATTAAACTATATTCATTTTTTAAATAGCTCTTTTTTTCATGATTAGCTGCTTTAATTGTTTTAATTCCTTTAATGGTCTCTACTAAAGAAGATTGTAATTTTGCTCCCTTGGCCATCTCATTTTTTCTAACCTTTTTATGCTTGAATGCAAATAATAACATTAAAAAAATATAGGCCGGGATTAAAAGTAAAGCTATCTTAAATAGATATTTACTTTGTAAATATAAAATGATTCCGCCCCCCATCACCAGGCATGAATCAATCATAATAGTAATAGCTGCTCCCGATAAGGCCTCTCGTATCTTTCCGGAATCTTGAACTCTAGAAAGGATTTCTCCTATTTCTCGTCTTTCATAAAATGAAATTGGTAATTTCAATATATGTTCTAGATAATCAGCAATCAGTCTAATATCTATCTGTTGAGATAAATATAGAGTCAGATGATTTCTAAACATATCCATAAAAACTTTTAAAATAGATAAAACTAAAGCTCCTATTGAAATTATATGAAGTGAACTTATTAAACCATTAATTAAAATACTATCAATCAGATATTTAAAGTAAAAAGAACCTATTATTCCAAAAGAGGTGTAAAATAAGGAGGCCATAAATATTTGGAATAATAGTCCTTTATTTTCTTTTAAGTGATATTTAATGAAAGATATTTTATCTATATCAGTCTTTTTTATATTTTCTTTTCCTTTGGGGGATATAAGTATTAAAACATTGGTCCATTTTTCCTTAAAGTCACATTTTTTAATAGTCTGCAAACCATTTTTTGGATCAAATATAATCAGTTCTGCTTTTTTTATTTTATAGATGACTAAATAATGTAATATATCTTTTTCTATTATATGAGCAATTGCTGGTACTTTTAAGTTATGGTCTAAATCCTCTATTTTTGCTTTTACTCCTTTGGCATTGAAACCTATTTCTTCTGCTGCATTTATTAATCCATAGGCTGATGTTCCTTTTTGGTCAGTTCCTGCTGTTTCTCTTATTTTACTTACTGGATAATTATTATTATATAAATTGGCTACTGTGGCCAGACAGGCTGAACCACAGTCACTTTGGTCTCTTTGTCTTATAAATTTGTTGTGTTTAATTATTTTTAAGTATATTAGATATATTGCTGTTATAATTGTTTTCATTATTTATCAGTTCTTACTGTAATAGTTGATATATTAATTGCCCTATTATAAAACCAACAATCACTCCTGCTGTTGTTGTGAAAAATGCACCTAATACTAGATTATGTCCTTCCACTGGACCACTTAATAATGTTATTAATGACATCTTTTTATTCTCCTTATTATCCAATTTATAGCCTCCTAATTTATTTCTTACTCACTAGCAGCTTTATTATAACCGACATATGCCCCTAGAGCGATCCCCCCCAAACCGGCTAGTAAATACACAACTGTAGCTGTAGTGCTGCTAACTACAAAACCACCTTCTATATTCATTAACTCTTTTTTGTTTAATTCTTGAATAAGGACACCTCTTTTCTTTAATGGCTAGAATAATAATATGCTGCACCTATAGCTAAACCTATTGCAATTCCAGCCGAAGCGACTCCAAATGCTCCTAGAATTAAAGTAGGACCAGAAATAGGACCGCCCCCATTAATTTGCATCAATTCTTGTTTGCTTATTGTTTGTAAGTTATTTTGATTTTTTTCCATTTAATTCCCCCTTTAACATTATTTCCCGGGATATCTTATTTACAATACTAACATAATTTTCCATATATTACCACTGTATTTATGTACCAAACTAACTCTCTTTTAAGAATAAATAATTAGGATATATTATTTAAATCTTAATATATCAGGTGCTTAATGTATTTTTTTAAACTCTTTTGACAAAAAAACCCATATGTTTTTACACATATAGGTTAAATTAGGTAATCTTTTTATGCACACAAAATAAAAAATCCCGGAAAAATCCGGGAATTTAGTCGGTATTATTTTTCATCTTCTTCGTTATAAGGAATAATTTTAACATCATCTTGGTCGATTTCTTCTATATCTATATTATGGTCTTTTAAGAAGTGGTAAGTAGCTTGTCCAGGTGCATGTGCTTCGACAACTTCTTCAATGCCTTCTTTTTCATATTTAACTAAATATTTCATTTATTAACCCCTCCCATATAATCTTATTAATATTAAATCATATCATAAAAAAATTTAAAGTTAAATTGAATACAAAATTTTAGTTTTTTTCTAAACTAAAAAACCTCTTTGTATTATCGGTAGTTGCTTTAGCAACATTTTCAAAAGTTGTATTCTTTAAAGATGCTATATACTTTGCCACCTCTTTTACATACATCGGTTCATTTCTTTTTCCTCGATGTGGTGACGGTGCTAGATAGGGAGAGTCTGTTTCTAATAATATTCTACTTATCGGTATTCTCTGCATAGTTTTTTTTAAATCCTGAGCACTATTGAAAGTTACAATTCCACCTGCACTAAAATAGAAACCCATTTCAAGAGCTTCTTCTGCCATCTCTGCTCCACCAGTATAGCTATGAAGCAGTACATTATGATTTCTCATACCTTCTTCTTTTAAAATTTTAATTGTATCCTTATCAGCTTCCCGACTATGTATTACTACCGGAAGATTAATTTTTTTTGCAAAATTAAGTTGTTTTCTAAAAGCTTCTCTTTGTTTGTCGCGGGGGGAATTGTCATAATAGAAATCTAACCCTATTTCCCCTATACCAACTACTTTATCCGCTTTTGATAAATCTTTTAATACTTGTAAAGCCTTTTTATCAAGTGTTTTAGCTTCATGCGGATGAACACCAACCACTGCATAGATTATCTCATACTGCTGACTTAGCTGTAAAGAACGATGGCTTGATTTAAGATCAGATCCCACATTAATTATATTTATTATTCCATTTTCTTGAGCTCTTTTTATAACTTCATCTCTATCTTTATTAAATTTATCAAAGTCTAAGTGTGCATGTGAATCAATTAGTTCTACCATTATTTATTACTCCTTTAATTATTAAAATTAATAACTACCAATTATTTTTCTGTTGAGTGCTTTAAGCACACCTTTACCTACTGCTAAAGGCAAATCTTGGTTAACATATGTGGATCCCAATAATCTTTCTTCCATACCGTGTTCATTGTATAAAGTAATTTGTACTACTACTATGTCATCTCTTAAACCTGTTTTAAATACATTTTCTACTCTTAATTTGCCGGGTAATTTTATGTACTTTTCTAACATTTTAGCCATACCATTGGCTGCTTTATACATCAATGGTTCATCAGGATAATCATCACTAGTACCTTCAAAAATATTATCATTAATTTTTAATCTATAATGACATACAGGATTATTATTTTCTTTAAAAATTGAAATAATCTCTAAACGGTCAATATCATGTTTTTCATCATCATGTTCAAATTGAGCAATACTAATCTTTTTGTGGTCAATATCTTTATCTTGATTAACTAATATAATAGTTTCAACATCCCTTACAATTCTTTTTGGGTTTCTTTGTTTATCGGCTATTATATGTACTTCATCAATATCATTATCACCAGTAATTTTACAAGAAATTATTCCATCTAACTTATTAATCTTTTGAGCTAAATCATCGAACATACTCTCTACCCCCATTTAACATTATGAATTTATAAAAATAAATATTAATTATTAAAACTTCCATCTAATTCACCGCTCTTAATAAGTTCTATCATCTTCTCTGCCAATTCCGGGTCAAACTGCTGCCCAGAGCAATCCTTAAATTCTTCTATTGTTTCCTGCTTAGTAAGAGCCCTCTTATAACTACGCCCTGTAGTCATAACATCAAATGAATCACATATATTTAATATTCTTGAACCTAATGGAATCTCCTTTTCTTCTATCCCATCAGGATAACCGTTGCCATTATAAAATTCATGATGATAGAGGATAATTTCAAGATCGTCGTTTAACATGTCAATATCTTTTAAAAGTTCATAACCGTAATAACTATGTTTTTTCATCTCAGTAAATTCATCATCATTTAAAACATCATCACTCTTCAAAATTTCATCATCAACATAAATCTTACCAATATCATGTATTTTTGCCATATTTACAATTTTTTCTTTTTTACGAGGGTTTATATTTATCTTTTCACAAAGTTTTTTTGTATAATTACCAACTCTTTCACAATGACCTTCAGTATAATGATCTTTTGAATCAATAACCTTCAAGAAACTTTCTATAATTTGTGTAAAAGTATTTAATACTTGTATTCTTGAGAAGAAAAAGTCTCTTGTAATATAGATTAATACAATAACTAATATGAAAAATAACTTACCAAATTGAGTATAACTGAAGTATAAAATGAGTCCTAGAAAATAGGAGACAAAAATGTTTTTGAAAAGTTCTGAAAGAAAGACAGAATAAGAAATTTTTTGTTTTTCTCCCGATAAATATATAACTGCATATACCATGCTAGTATTGACAACAAAATAAACAATAGCCGCCAAAAATAAACTTAATAATACATTCGAAGTTAATGAAATTAAAGCCCATCTATATATAAAAGCTGCACTACCTGCTGCTATTCCCAACATAAACCTATTAAAGAAAAATTTATACCAGGGTATATTTTTTTTAATAATACTTAATTCACTTGTTCCAATAAATGCAATAAAAACAATCCATAATGGATTTATCATTGTCATTGCAGTTATTAAGATAGGTAAACTTATTGATGTAGAGGTACTACTTTTAAAATTTAAAAATAAACTTAAATTACTTAATGTTAAAAGTGTTAAAGTAAAGAATAGTATTTCAAAATTTAAGCCTTCTATATTATATAAATTATTTAAAAATATGGTAAATACAATAAAAATTAATAATTCAAATATTAAAAAGATTTTTACTTTATTATTCATTTAATACTTCCTCCTGGTAGAAAAAAATATCTGATGGCATATATTATTTATTTATGTCCAGTGAACAGTATCAGCCAATGCGGCTATTGTTGAAGCAAAAGTCATAAGTCCAGTTAATATAGCTACTAACCACTTCTTCATGATTATAGCCTCCCTTCGTTTCTTTAATGTG
>Ga0102938_10000193_pt1 | contig 41901 bp, 33 predicted proteins | sample SalPonR2_B_D2_MG_FD_84516 | JGI IMG/M metagenome (GOLD analysis project Ga0102938, IMG submission 84516) | Salt pond soil microbial communities from South San Francisco under conditions of wetland restoration - Salt Pond MetaG R2_B_D2_MG | ecosystem: Environmental > Aquatic > Marine >...
TCTCATCTTTCTTATATCTTCGGTGATAATGGTCAGGCAGCAGTTATTGATCCGCGCCGCGACTGTGAGATTTATCTCGATATCGCCTACCGGGAAGGTGTTAGAATTACGCATATTTTCGAAACCCATCGCAATGAGGACTATGTGGTCGGTTCGTGCGAATTAGCGAATCTGACAGGCGCCGCCATCTGCCACGGCGAGAATCTGCCCTTCGAATTCGGGGAAACTACCCGGGAGGGTGACTGCTTTTTGTTCGGCAATTTTGAACTCAGGGTTCTCGCAACGCCTGGTCATACCTTTGAAAGCCTTTCTTTTGTCCTCAGTGACAAGGAATTCAGCCACGATCCCCTCGCTGTCTTTACCGGAGATGCCCTGTTCATTGGTGATGTTGGTCGAACCGATTTTTTCCCCGACAAAGCCGAAGAGGTTGCCGGATTGCTTTACGACAGCATCTTCGACAAAATCCTGCCTCTGGGCGATGAAGTCCTTTTGTACCCCGCTCATGGAGCGGGGTCGGTATGTGGCTCAGGCATGGCCTCCCGGGAGTTCTCCAGCCTCGGTTACGAGCGTAGGCACAATCCCTCGCTCCAAGTCAAAAACCGCGACCAGTTTATTCAGATGAAATTGGCAGAAAAGCACAGCCAACCGAGCTATTTCAAAAAAATGGAAGAATACAATCTGGCCGGTCCTCCGCTACTTGGGAACTTCCCCCAGCCAACGCCCTGCAATGCTGATGAATTCGATCAGGCGGTAAAAGAAGGTATGCTTGTCATCGATCTACGCTCCCCCGAAGCATTTGCCGGGGCCTATATTCCCGGGAGTCTTGCCATTCCCCTTGATATGCTGCCGGTTTATGCGGGGTGGTTCCTCCCCTATGACCGCGATCTCGGCCTTGTCTTGTCGCGTGGCAGCGATTGGAAGACGGCTACCAGATATCTGGTGCGCCTCGGATATGACCGGATTGTTGCAGTACTCGACCAGGGTCTTCATGAATGGGAAACCAGTGGCCGCCGGTATGATCGGATTCCTGCTATTTATGTCGGAGAACTTCAGCGCCGCATTGAGGAAAAGGAGGAATTTACTTTGCTTGATGTGCGCAAGCCCGATGAGATCGAACAGGGACGCTTGCCCGGTTCCACCCATATCTTTCTCGGCGACCTCCCGCAACAGCTCGACAAAATCCCCAACGCTCGCCCGATTATGACCTTCTGCGGGAGTGGCAGAAGGGCGATTATTGCCGCCTCGATTCTGAAAAACAGCGGTTTCGATCAGGTTGAAGACTGCCTTGGCTCGATGGCAGCTTGTGAAGAGATCGGGTGCAAAACAATAAAACCCTAATAATTTTCAATCCCTGCGCTATCATATCTTGCAGTTTCCGTCATCTTTGCTATTAATTTAATGAAGAACAAGATCAAAGAATGTCCTCTAAACTTCTGCCAAGGAGTAGACCATGAAAATGTTAACACGACTCGCTATTTTTGCCGGCATCATAACCCTGAGCCTAACGCTTGGCGCCTGCCGGGAAAAAGGTCCTGCAGAAAAGGCCGGCGAAGCTATTGATCAGACCGTTGAAGATACCACCGAAGCGGTTGAAGACGCGGTGACTCCTGATGGACCAGTTGAAGAAGCCGGAGAAGAAATTGACGAAGCCATTGACACAACCAAGGAAAAGGCGAGTGAGGCCAAGGAAGAGACGGAAGAGGCCTTGAAGTAGCCAGCCTGGCACCGCTCTTCTGTCTGCAATTGTTGCCTGTTCTCTTGACTATTTAAGGTGTCCCGATACGGACATTGCCGAGCCTTTTGTATCTGATGGTCGCCATCTATCTGAGTTCCATAGAGATAGCTGGTTTAATAATCCAGGTTTAGTTACCCGGGATCACAAGGAGGCAAAAATGCTGAGTTATGCTGTTATTTTCTTCATTATCGCCCTTGTTGCAGCCGTCTTCGGCTTTACCGGAGTATCCGCCGCTGCCGCAGGAGTTGCCAAGATCCTTTTTTACATTTTCCTGATTCTCTTCCTCCTCGCTTTGCTCAGCGGTTTGTTGCGGGGGACCGGAGTCTAGCTTGGATTGGCTTTACGAAATTGGATAATGCCTCCGCATGAGCAGTCATTTCGCTATCTCGATACCAGTGTTCTTCCTCACCCGGAACGGTAATATCTTCGAGATCGTTCAGGTCACATTCGACTAATGCATTGTCCTTCGCTCCTCATTTGTTATGCTTATAATCAGCCACCAAAGTTCAAAGGTTTTTAGCGGGCCGTTTGTTATTTAGCACATCTATACCAAAAGGTAAGGGACACCTTTTCTCTCGTGCCTGATAAACCGACGGATAAACAATCGATTTAAAAATCTTTTCAAATCAAGGAGGCCAAAAATGGCGTTTGCATCCTCGAATCGACTTGATAGTGGAACATTTTTTCCTGGACTGGAGTTGAGTACCACTGACGGACATTCCCTGGCCCTTCCGGGTAAATTCACAGGTCGTTGGGGGATCGTTTTGCTTTATCGCGGAGACTGGTGACCTTTTTGTCATCAGCAGTTGGCTGATTTCCAAGAGAAACTGGGCAAATTCCGCAAGCTTGAAGTAGAAATCCTTGCAGCATCGGTCGATTCCCGTGAAGCTGCAGAGAGCATGGTTGATGCTAACAACTTGACTTTTCCGTTGGGTTATGGACTTGAGGCTGAAGCGGTTTCAAGGCTAACCGGGGCCTTTTATGAGGGGGAGAAAAAGTTCCTTCACGCGACCGGTTTTATTTTGAACCGCAAGGGCACGATCATGGTTGCGGTCTACAGCTCTGGACCCATCGGACGCTTAACGGCCGAGAATTGTCTGGGACTGATCGAGCATTTGCAGCAAAGTGAAGAAACAGAATAATTTCCTGTGGCCAGGCTAATTTCCAGCAATCCCTTTGATGTGATTGACGCGATTTCAGCGGGCATGCGGGCTGTCTGGGTACGTCGTTCTCCGTAAGCCGTTTACGATCCTTGGGGTATTGAACTGTCGCTAAGCGTCGGCAGTCTGTCAGAGTTCCATGAACAGATCGATACTCGGAACCTGTTTGCATGAAACCCAGGCACAAAAAACATACCGTCGAACCAGTGTTCGGCATCATCAAGACCGTCATGGGATTCTTGATGCGCGGGGTGGAGTCTGTCCGTGGTGAGTCGATGGTGGGCTACAATGCCGGATAATTAATTGCTGGTGACATTTTGACAGCGACCACTTGCCAAAGACTTCGTTGTTGGTAAGCTTGTTACGAATGTAACTTTTTTCTATCAAGGAGGCCCATACAATGAAAGGGAACGAAAAGCTGATCGAATCATTGAATACCCGGTTGGAGGAAGAACTGACCGCGATCAACCAATATTTTGTCCATGCTGAGGTGTGTGAGGACTGGGGTTACGAAACCCTTCAGGCGATCATCAAAGAACGCTCCATTTCCGAAATGAAGCATGCCGAGAAACTGATCGAACGGATCTTGTTTCTGGAAGGGGAGCCGATTGTCTCCAACCTGGACAAAATCTTTATCGGCAAATCGGTAGATCAGATGCACCAGTTTGACCTGAATGCGGAAGACACGGCAATAAAGGGTTATAACGAGAGTATTCGCCTCGCCGCCGAAGTAGGAGATAACGGAACCAAGACCATACTCGAAGAAATTCTTAAGGACGAGGAAGAACATCTCGACTGGCTGGAAGCCCAGCAGGATCAGATCGAACAGATGGGGCTTCAGCTTTACTTGTCCGAACATCTTGGCTGAGCCTTTTCTCCAGCATCTATCATGGAAAATCCGCTTAAAAGCGTCCCGATGACGGGCCGAGTACTGTCTGTCACAACGATGGCGGTTGGATGGGTGTTGAAGAAAGATAAGAAAGAAAACGGTGGGGAAAATGAACGGTAATTAAACAATCTGTACCAGGAAGAGAGGAAATGATGGCCTTTGAAAATCTGAATTACACTGACCAGTGGAAAAAAGCCGAACAACATTATGAACAGGGTCTGGAAGATGTTGACGCTAATGACATCGTCTATGCAGCCTATAAAGGAAAATCCAGGCTGGAGAATCTGGGCAGCGCACCTGAAGGTCTCGAGGATGTCTGGGAAGAACTTCATATTATGGTCAAACTTTGCCAGGATTACGCTGAAAAAAATTATCAGGAAATCTCATGGAAAAGTATGCAGCGCATTGCCGGTGCTGTTTCCTATTTCGTGACGCCTTTCGACCTGGTGCCCGATGCGATTCCCAAGATCGGCTATCTTGATGATAAGGCTGTTTTAAAACTCGCGTTAAAACTTACTCAGGAGGATTTTGACCGTTATCGTCAATGGCAGGTCGAGCGAGGTCAACAACTCGGCAAAGAAGCTGAACATTGAATTCGTGTATCAAAGGTGACAGCACGACGAGGATCACCCAGCTCTGAACAGAAACCCGCGAGGACTGGCGGTCGGTCGGGCTCGCGGGTTCCTGTCGTCAGCAAAAGTCTATCCCTTTGTGCTTTGCTGTCCCGCTGGAACTTTTCAGAGATCGCTGTCATTTGTTTTCTGCCGAAGAAAGTAGTTTGCGAAACCCCTTTTCATCGAGAATTGTGACGTCTTTTTCCTTGGCTTCGTCCAACTTCTGACCAGGCTCTACACCTCTCACCAGATAGTCCGTATGGCTGCTGATGCTCGAAGTCGCGTGGCCGCCAAGATCTTCAACCGCTTGTTGCGCCTCGCTGCGGGTGTAATTTTCCAGTGACCCGGTGAAAACCAAGGTTTTTTCTTTCAGGGGCAGTTTTCCTTCATTTCCACCAGGCATTTTTTGGACCTTGACACCGGCATCTTCGAGATCCTCCAGCGTCTCCTGGTTTTCGGAGAAGAAGCTGATTAGGGAATCGGCAATTTTTTCGCCGACATCCTGAATCTCGATAAGTTGCTCCCTGCTTGCCTGGCGGATATTGTCGAAGGTAGTGAACTTTTCGGCAAGAATTTGCGCCATCCGCCTGCCGACATGTCTGATTCCTAGTGCATAAAGAAAACGGTCCAGCCGAGGTTTCTTTGTCTCCTGAATGGCTTCATACAGCTGTCGGGCATTTTTATTGCCAAAAAGGTCAAGCTTTTCCAAGTCTTCGGGGTTAAGGTGATAAAGGTCGGCCAGAGATGTGACCATGTTGCGTTGGACCAGTTGCCCAACAGTTTTTTCACCCAGATGGGTGATATCAAGTGCTTCACGTGAACCATAATGTTGCAGCCGCCCTCGCAGCTGGGCCGGACAACGCAGATCGGCGGGGCAGATAAAATAGGCACCTTCGCGGATGACGTTGGTTTCGCAGGAAGGGCACTGATCCGGCATGTGGAACTTGTGGGCGTTTTTATTGGGCCGCTCAATGCGTTCGATCACTTCAGGAATGACATCTCCGGCCCGGGCGATCCGAACCCGGTCGCCTTTACGCAAGTCCTTTTTGCGTATTTCGTCAGCGTTGTGCAAGGTGGCGCGGCTGACTGTCACCCCGCCTACATCTACCGGCTGAAGCAATGCCACAGGAGTGAGAATTCCTGAGGTTCCGACCTGGACGACGATTTTCTCAAGACGGGTGATTTCCTGTTTTGGTGCGAATTTCCAGGCGATGGCCCAGCGGGGAGAGCGGTGGCGGGTGCCAAGCTGTTCACGGATCTGGTGGCTGTTGACTTTGATCACGATGCCGTCGATTTCATAGCCCAACTCGTCGCGTAGGGCGATGAGTTTTTCGCGATAGGTTGTGATCTTGCTGTGATCGCTAAAGATTTTATTGTGCGGGTTGGTTTTTAGACCCCATTCCGCGAAGGCCTCAAGTTTCTTCCAGTGACTGGAGAATTCCTGGCCTTCGCAGTGCAGGATTTCGTAAAAATAGATATCCAGCGGTCGCTGCGCAACCGTTTTTGAAGCCAGCCGCCGTACTATCCCTGCACAAGCATTACGTGGATTGGCGAATGGTTCCTGGCCATTTTCAAGTCGCTCCTGGTTGATTTGCTGGAATGCTTCCTGGGGCAGGAAGATCTCTGCGCGCAACGACAGCATCCGTGGAATATCCTGTGACTGGAGTTGCAGAGGTAGCGAACGCACCGTTCTGAGATTAGCGGAAATATCTTCGCCTGTTTGTCCGTCGCCGCGGGTTGCGCCGTACTGAAATCGCCCGTCTTCGTAGACCACTTCCACCGAAACGCCGTCAAACTTGGGTTCCACAACATACTTGTGGTTTTTTTCTTTGCTGCTGCGAGTGACGAAGTCAAACCACTCTTCAATGTCATTTTCTTCAAGCACAGCATTGAGACTGAGCATGGGCGCGTGATGTGTGATCCGTTTGAGTTTAGCGACAGGTGCGGCACCGATGCGCCGGGTCGGAGAATTGTCGGATTGCAGTTCAGGAAAGGCTTCTTCGAGTTTCTGCAAACGCTGGAACAGCTTATCGTAAGTAGCATCCGAGATTACAGGATCGTTTTTTACGTAATAACAGTGGTTGTGATATTCAATCCCTTCGCGCAGTGCTTCGATCTCTTCTCGAGCCTGTTTTTTAGAGAGATGTTCGATTTTCCGGAAATCGGTTTGCGGGTTTTCCTTGAAATCTGCAGCCATTGTTCCCCTCACCTTTTCAGGAGTTTCAGCAGATCCGCCACCCTGCGGGTATTGAGCACGTCGTCTTTGCTCAACCAGCCACGGCGTGCCTGGCCGACACCGTAGCGAATGTTTTTGAGCCCTTCGGTGCTGTGTGCATCGGTGGAAATGGCGACCTTGACTCCCATTTCCCTGGCCATGCGGCAGTGTCGGTCGTTGAGATCAAGGCGGTCAGGATAGGCATTGATTTCCATAAAACAACCGCGCTCTTTGGCCGCGGAGATGATCTTCTCCATGTCCAGCGCATAGGCTTCGCGTTCATTGATGAGGCGCCCGGTGGGGTGACCGAGGATATTGAAGTGCGGGTTATCCATGGCCCGGATGATGCGTTCGGTTTGTTTTTCGTTACTGAGATGAAACTTGGAATGGACCGAGCAAACGGTGAGATCCAGCTTGGCGAGCACGTCGTTGGGTAGATCCAGAGAGCCATCTTCGAGGATGTCGACTTCAATGCCCTTGAGGATACGAAAGCCCGAAAATTCATCTGAAAGTTTGTCGATCTCGCCAATCTGTTGTTCAAGGCGTTTGCGGTTGAATCCTTTGGCCACAGTAACGGCTTGACTGTGTTCGGTAATGGCCAGGTAGCTGTAACCGAGTTCGCGAGCTGCTGTCACCATCTCTTTTAAGGAGGCGTGGCCGTCAGTAGCTTTGGTATGTGTATGCAGATCACCGCGGAGATCTTCGCGTACGATGAGTTCAGGCAGTTCGTCGTTGCGGGCGGCCTCAATTTCTCCGCGATTTTCGCGTAATTCGGGTTCGATATAGGGAAGATCAACGGCTGTGAACACCTCCTCTTCAGTGGCACCAGCAATCCGTTCTTCATCATCGCCTTCACCGCGGAAGACGCCATATTCGTTAATCTTGAGGCCCTTGTCGATGGCTATCTTGCGGACCTCGACATTGTGCTCTTTGGAGCCGGTGAAATAATAGAGCGCAGCGCCGTAACTCACCTGCGGGACTACACGCAGGTCAACCTGTAGTCCGCCACGCAGCCGCACCGTCGATTTGGTCTTGCCTTTGGCAGAGACTTCAGTAACATCTTCGTACTGTTCTAAACGATCCATCACCGGGCTGTTGTGGCTACTGGTAACGAGAATGTCGAGGTCACCCACTGTGTCCTTGCGGCGGCGGTAGCTGCCGGCTATGTCAACCTGCTTGACGCCCTCAATTGCTTTGAGGTAGTCGAGCAGCGGGGCCACCAATGGCTCGGCTTCGGCGAGCTTGGTGCGGGTCTGTCTTTTTTTATATCTGTTGAGTTCTTCCTGTATTTTCTTTTCGGTTTTTTCCCCGAAGCCCTCCAGGTCGCGGATTGATTCTTCTTTGACTGCTGCAGACAGGTCATCTAGATTGTCGATGCCGAGTTCACGATGCAGAGTTGCTACTCGTTTCGGACCCAACTGGGCGATGTTGAGAAGCGTTGCCAGTTCACCGGGCATTTTTCGTTCCAGCTCTTCGAGCATTTCTAGTGAACCGGTTTCTACGATTTCATCAATTTTACCCGCCAGATCGTCCCCTATACCTGCAAGCTTAGAAAGATCCCTTTCTTCCTCCAGCATGCCGGCGACGCTCTGTGGCTGGTCTTGAACGGTACGGGCGGCATTGCGATATGCTCGCACCCGAAAAGGATTGGCATTGCTGATTTCGAGCAGGTCAGCAACCTGGTTGAATATGCGGGCGATGTCAGAATTGTGGATCGGCATAATGAGGCTTTCTCATTCTTTTTATGATGGAGGTTTTTCAACTCTACATCATTATCACGGAGTTTCAAGACGCAAGCTCGCAAAGAAATCACTGCCCGAACACCTGACTTTTTGTGGAACAAGAGTTACGAACGGCAATGCTGCCCGGTTCAGGAAACATTGCGAAAAACCGCCAGAGAGCGCTGTTCAACGCTGAGTCGAGCTTTCGCCTTGAGGGTTTTCCCATGATCAGACCAACCCTTGTCCGTATCGAACTCCTTTGTCCAGGATTTGCCCCACTGCGGATCCGGTAGCGCAAATTCCAATGCTTTGTAGTGGGCATTGAAAATCAGATAGAAGCTGTCGTCAGTCACAGGCTCACCCTTGGGATTGGGGTTGGGAATAGCGTCACCGTTGAGGTAGATTCCCAGTGATTTGGCAAATCCTTCGCCCCAGTTTTCTTCCTCCATCTTCTCGCCTTCATGGGTAAACCAGGCGATATCAGTAACTTCATGGCCGTGGATTTCGCGTCCCTGGAACCATCTGCGCCGGCGAAATACCGGGTGGTGATGGCGAAAGATGATCAGGCGTTGGCAGAACGCGAGCAGATCTGCGTCAACTTCTTCCCAGTTGTACCAGGAAATTTCGTTATCCTGGCAGTAGGCGTTATTGTTGCCCTGCTGTGTCCGAGAAATTTCGTCGCCGCCAAGGAGCATGGGTACTCCCTGGGAAAGGAGCAGGGTGGCAAGAAAATTGCGCTGCTGGCGGGCGCGCAATTCCAATATTTCGGGGTCATCGGTTGTTCCCTCAACACCACAGTTCCAGGAACGGTTGTCATCTGTGCCGTCCTTGTTGTCTTCACCGTTGGCTTCATTATGTTTTTCATCGTAGGAGACCAGATCCTTCAACGTGAAGCCATCGTGGGCGGTGATAAAGTTGATGCTGGCGAAGGGGAGACGGCTGGTATTCTCGTAGAGATCCGAGCTACCGGTAAAGCTGGCTGCAAACTGGCCGAGTGCTTCATCACGTCCCGGCCAGAAGTCGCGTACACAGTCGCGGTAACGGCCGTTCCACTCGCTCCACACCGCCGGAAAGTTGCCAACCTGATAACCACCTTCGCCAACGTCCCAGGGCTCGGCGATCAGCTTGACCTGGCTGATCACAGGGTCCTGCTGGATCAGATCGAAGAAGGCTGATAATTTGTCGACCTCGTGCAGTTCACGAGCCAGTGCTGATGCCAGATCGAAACGGAAACCGTCGACGTGCATCTCCAGCACCCAGTAACGCAGGGAGTCCATCAAAAGCTGCAGCACGTGAGGGTTACGCATATGCAGGCTATTGCCGGTGCCGGTGTAGTCCATATAGTGACAGCGGTCATCGGCCATGGTGCGGTAGTAGTAGAGGTTGTCGATCCCCTTGAAACTCAGCATCGGCCCGAGATGGTTCCCCTCCGCCGTATGGTTGTAGACCACGTCGAGTATCACCTCGATACCCGCCTGATGCAGCGCACGAACCATCTGCTTGAATTCTGATACCACGGCCCCGGGCCGGGTTTCGGAAGAGTACTCGTTATGCGGGGCGAAATACCCGATGGAATTGTAACCCCAGTAATTACTCAGGCCCTGATCAACCAGATGCTTGTCATGCAGGAACTGGTGAACTGGCAGAAGTTCAACCGCGGTAACGCCCAGGTCCTTGAGATAATCGATGGAAGCCTGATGCGCCAGTCCGGCATAGGTACCGCGCAGATCTTCGGGAATGTCGGGATGCCGGGCGGTAAACCCCTTGACGTGGACTTCGTAAATCACTGTCTCGTGCCAGGGAAGCTGCAGACGCCGGTCTCCACCCCAGTCGAAGTGGGGTTGGTGTACGACGCTGCGCGGTACGAAGGGAGCGCTGTCTGTGTCGCTGCGCGCTTCAGGCCCCTTGTCGAAACGGTAAGGGAAGACCGCCTCGTCCCACTTGACCTGTCCCTCGATCGCTTTCGCGTAGGGATCGAGGAGCAGCTTGGCGTGGTTGCAGCGGTGTCCTTCTGCGGGACGCCAGGGTCCGTACACGCGAAAACCGTAACGCTGTCCCGGTTCAACTTTGGGCAGGTAGCCATGCCAGCAATACCCGGTAACTTCAGGCAGTTCGATACGCTTTTCCTCCCCCCCGTCATCGAACAGGCATAACTCGACGCGCTCTGCGATTTCAGAGAAAAGAGAAAAATTGGTACCGGAACCATCATAGGTTGCTCCCAGAGGTGTGGGCAGACCAGGCCAGACTTTCATTATGGTAACTCCTTATCGATACGATGGGCATATGTATCAAGAATTATAGCTGGTTATTACTCCTGGACAACTTTAAATCTAGACTTAGTCATTTCATTTGATATTTTTTTAGTAGGCATCTGTTGCTGCTTTTGCAAACTTGTATAAGCCGGGGCACCAACGCAAGATCACAAAGACAAGGAAGTGATAGGGATTATATGTTCTTTCGTAACGACAAGAATTGCCGGCAGCTTGCTAAAGCTGAGAGGGCTGCCTTCCTGATTGATGGGGAGGCCTATTTTAGCGCTATTGCCGAAGCCTGCGAGAAGGCTCGATACGCTATCTACATTATTGGTTGGGATGTCGATAGCCGGATTCGCCTGCGTCGCAATGAAGGCGATGAACAAGATGGCTTCGCTGATTTTCTCAAGCGCCTGGCTAACGAAAATCCCGAACTGAATATTTATATTCTTGAGTGGGATTTTGCCATGTTCTATTCGCTGGAGCGCGAAACCTGGCCACTGCTCTATCTGAATTGGGAAATACACGAACGGATTCATTTCGTTCTTGACGAACAACATCCGGTCGGTGCGTCGCATCATCAGAAGATCGTTGTCATTGATGACAGTCTGGCCTTTGTCGGCGGTTTGGATTTGACCAACAGCCGTTGGGATACCTCCGAACATGCACCCCAGCATCCCGAACGTTATGACAACGGCAAGACCTATAATCCCTTTCATGATGTCCAGATGATGGTAGATGGCAAGGTTGCAGCAGTATTGGGAGAGATGGCACGTATGCGCTGGGAACAGGCAACCGGCGACCAACTGTCCGCTGTTGACGGTACTGAACTGGATCCCTGGCCTGATGGTTTTGTCCCCGATCTGGAACAGGCTCACGTCGCCATCCTCAGGACGATTCCTAAATTTAACAGCATGCCTGAAATCCGTGAGATAGAAAAATTCTATCTTGATGCAATCGATCAGGCAAAATCATCCATCTATATCGAAAATCAGTATCTGACATCCTATGTCGTTGGCACCGCTCTGGAAAAATCACTATGCAAAGAGGATGGACCAGAGATACTTATCGTCCTGCCACGCAATTGTTCGGGTTGGTTGGAAGAGGAAACGATGGGTGCTTTACGGCAGCGCCTGATCAATAAACTCTTCCAGGCCGATGAACACGAGAGATTAAAAATCTGTTATCCCGCTCGCGAGGGACTTGATACAGAAATAATTAACGTCCACAGCAAGATTATGGTCATTGATGATGACCTGATGACGGTTGGCTCAGCTAATCTTAATAACCGTTCAATGGGATTTGATACTGAGTGCAATCTTGCACTGGCTGCTGAAGGTCAAACCCACGTTCAACAAGCCATTAGTGGTTTTCGCAACCGTTTACTCGCCGAGCACCTTGGTACAACCAGGGAGAAGGTCGCTTCCGGTCTTGAGGAAAACGAAGCGCTATTGGCGACGGTTGCTGCATTGAATAACAATGAGCGGTCATTACAGGATTTGCCGCAAATTGAAACTGATACTCTGGCTGAAATACTTTCGGTAAATGAAATCGTCGATCCTGAACGGCCTGTCAGCATTGACCGTTGGCTTGATTATTTTGATATCAATTCAGATTCACGTGATGATGAGGCCAGGGTCAAACAGAAGGCCTGGTGGTTTGTCACGGTGATCGCGCTGATGGTGCTTCTAGCGATTCTCTGGCGCTGGTCACCTTTGGGTGAGTGGTTGACAATGGACAGCCTGGCGGCCATGGCAGATGCTATTCGCGAAAGCCCTATGAGCACGCCATTTGTTTTGGCGATCTATGTCATTGGCAGCTGTCTTATGGTTCCGGTGACGGTGATGGTTCTCGCTACGGCCCTTAGTTTCGGTCCTTACACGGGCTTTGCTCTGGCCTTTTGCGGTAGTCTGCTAGGAGGGCTTGCCAGCTATCTGCTGGGCCGCTGGCTTGGTCGTGATGTGGTCCATAAGTTGGCTGGAGAGAAGGTCAACCGCCTGAGCCGTAAGCTCGCTCACCGCGGCTGGTTGGCAGTCGCTCTGGTGCGCATGATCCCGATCGCACCCTTTACAATCGTTAACATGGTTGCCGGGTCGTCGGATATTTCAACCCGTTCTTTTCTCATCGGTACCGCCGTCGGCATGGGCCCCGGCATCCTGGCTATCATGCTTTTTGAGGGCGCGCTGGAGCACGCCATCCGTGAACCAGGCTGGTCAAGTGTGGTCGTGTCCCTTATCGTGCTGAGCCTCGCCGTACTGTTTGTTTTCCTGTTCAAACGCTGGCTGCTACAAAAGGATACAGAGCAGGAACAATAAGTAAATTCTGCGATTATGGGCACAGTTGACAGCCTGGCAACATCCAGATATCGACTCCTGAGAACCTATCCGCCGGCAAAGCCAAAAAAGTATTTGTTCGGCTGTTCCTTGTATTTACGCTAATGATTGGTAGACTTTTAGAACTGCCGTGTTGAGAAAATATTTTTGGTGAAAGTCCTTACACGGAGCCGCAGTTTGTACTCAATTGTAAACGTCAAAAAAAAAGGAATATTTTTTATGAGCAATGTTCAACAGCCCGATGATGCATTTGAAATGGACTCAAAAGAAACCAGGAACAGACTCCGCATATTGGGGGTTTTTTGGGCAATCCTTGGGGGTGCGGCGATTGCAGCAGCTATTGTTGCAACCCTGACGACCATGCTGATTTTCGGTGTCTTGCTGCTACTGGCGGGAGTTGCACAACTCGCATATGTTTTTTCTCAACCTTCTGAAGACCGTAGCTGGCAGATTGCCACAGGTGTGCTCTATTCTCTGGTTGGTTTTCTGCTGATTATTGATCCTGTCAGTGGCGCTATCGGCTTGACTCTTCTGCTCGCCGTTCTGTTTCTGATCAGAGGTGTAATGCAACTGGCTTTGTCTGTAACCTTTCAACGGCGTGGGCAATCGAAAATCTGGTATCTTGTCAGTGGAGTGCTCAGTTTGCTACTTGCGGTGCTCATTATTGCCGGTTGGCCCGAAACCGGAACCTGGGTGATCGGTCTCTTTGTCGGCATTGAATTATTACTTGGCGGGGTGACCTTGTTAATGACGCCGGGCGCTGTAGCTGAAAAAATGCAGTTTAACAAATATTAGCACCACCGATCGTCCCAGCCAGGTGTGGGCAAGCAGGCTAAGTAAAACAGACCTTCTTTGAGTCAGAAAAGATTTTTGATCTGCTATCAGTTGTTATCCACGGACATATATACAATCCCCAGCGGAGGGAGATTCAGTGAAACAGAATCATAAAAACCGTGATTTGGTACAGGTACTGAATCGACTCCGCCGAGGTTGCCCCATCCGGAACCGTCGTACTCAGAGGCATCGCTGTTAAGTTCCTCTCGCCAGAAACCGGACACCGGCACACCAACCCGATAATTGCTTCTGGGTACCGGAGTCGCGTTGATCACGATCAGCAATGGTTGACCATCAAGGCCTCGCCGCACCCAGGCAAGCACACTGTTTTGTTCGTCACAGAAATCAATCCACTGAAAACCCTCCTCGCTGAAGTCGAGTTGGTAGAGCGCCGGGCTTCGACGGTAGTAGGCGTTAAGATCCTCCACCCATCTTAAAAGGCGACGATGTCTGTCGTTCTCGAGTAAATGCCAGTCGAGGCTTGTGTCATGATTCCATTCCCTGACCTGGCCAAATTCATCCCCCATGAACAGTAGTTTCTTGCCGGGGTGAGCCCACATATAGCCGTACAGCAGTCGCAGGTTGGCGAACTTCTGCCAGGAATCGCCCGGCATTCGCTCAAGCAGAGAACGCTTGCCGTGAACGACTTCATCATGTGACAGGGGCAAAATGAAATTTTCATTAAAGGCATACCAGATGCTGAAGGTGATTCTGTGGTGGTGGTGCTTGCGATTAATTGGATCCTGGGCAAAGTAATTTAAAGTATCATTCATCCAGCCCATATTCCATTTCATGCCGAAGCCAAGACCGCCGACATACAGAGGACGTGAAACCATCGGCCAGGAGGTCGATTCTTCAGCCGTGGTGTGGACACCGGGGAATTCTTGGTAAACCGCTTCATTCAGCGCACGCAAGAATTCAATGGCCTCTAGATTTTCCCTGCCCCCGTGTTTATTTGGAATCCACTCGCCCGCCTTGCGCGAGTAGTCAAGGTAGAGCATCGAAGCAACAGCATCGACCCGCAAACCGTCAGCATGAAAGCGATCCAGCCAGAAAAAAGCGCTTGAAATGAGGAACGATTTTACTTCATTCCGGCCATAATTATAGATTTCACTCTGCCAGTCTGGATGAAAGCCCTGACGTCGATCGGCATGTTCGTAAAGATGTGTCCCATCAAAGAAATTCAGTCCGTGGCTGTCGTTAGGAAAGTGTGATGGTACCCAGTCAAGAATGACGCCAAATCCCCGCTTGTGAAGGGTTTCCATTAACATCATGAATTGCTGGGGGGTGCCGAAACGGGATGATGAGGCGAAGTACCCAAGGCATTGATAACCCCAGGAACCATAAAAAGGATGTTCCATAACCGGCAGGAATTCGACATGGGTAAAACCGGTCTTTTCGAGGTAATCGGGCAGAAGATCAGCCAGCTCTGTATAGGTAAGGAAACGATCAGGCTCATCGCCGGGTCGTCGCCAGGAGCCAAGATGCATCTCATAGATACTCATCGGCTGACTCAGGCTATCTGTCTGACTACGTGCCGTCATCCAGTCTCCGTCATCCCATTCATAGTCACAATCCCAGACAATAGATGCGGTATTAGGCGGTAGTTCCCAATAAAAAGCAAAGGGATCGCCCCGTTCTGCCTGGTATTCGTAGCCGCGTGAACTGATGAAATATTTATAGCGGGTTCCATGGTCGACATTGGGGATAAACCCTTCGAAGATCCCTGAATTATCCTGGCGTAGCGCTAAAGGGTGACTCACAGAGTCCCAGTCGTTGAAATCTCCTATGACATGGACATTAACAGCATTGGGTGCCCAGACAGAAAAATGTGTGCCGCGGTCTCCATTGACCTGGCCAATATGTGAACCGAGCTTCTCATAAAGGCGATAATGACGGCCTTGTTTGAACAGATATATGTCATGCTCAGTGAGCAGCCCCTTCCCGTAAATCACATTGTTGTCAGTCATAAGTTCAGTCTCCACACAGTTGTTGAATTCCCCGCAGGGGGACAATGAGCCAGTCGGGTCGATTATTCAATTCGTAACCCACTTCATAGACTGCTTTCTCCAGTAAATAAGGTACCAGCAAATTTTCAAGCAGATCGGGATCTTGCGGTAACAGGTCACTATCTTTCATGACGCCAAGATAACCGTGGAGGAAATCAGCAGAAACATATCGATACCAGAGCTCAGCCCATGGCGCGAGCGCCTCAATGTCCTGCTGCCGGACGCTGCTGCCGGTTAGCAGGGCAGTGTAGGCTGCATAATGAAAAGAGCGAACCATGCCGGCGACATCGCGCATCGGCGAACGTTTAATGCGTCTTTCGGTCAGAGGACGAACGGGCTCGCCTTCGAAATCAAAGATTGCAAAATCGCTGCCGGTAAACAAGACCTGGCCAAGATGGTAATCACCGTGGATGCGGATTTTCTTGGTTGGTAGCCGACTGCCGGTGATGCGGCGCATCTGCGCAAGAATTTCCTGTTTCAAAGCCAGCACCCTGACAGCATCCTTTTGCAGCGATTCTGGAAGACGCTGACGTGACTGCTCTAGCTGGCGCAGTTCCTGATTCGTCAGATTCTGCATTGCCTGAAACAATGCCCGTTGATAAAGACTGGAAAAAGCTTCCGGTTTGAAACTTTCTTCACGGCTACGGGCGAGGGTCAGATGCATCTCTGCGGTACGTTGACCGAGGAGCCTGGCCATCTCCAGAGTTACTCCCGATATGATTTCAGCTAAAGACTCCGGCAGGCTGGAACGAGTCGACGGGATCAGCCTGAGCGGTTTTTTTGCTGGAATCTCACTGGCTGCTAGCCTGGTCAACGCGCTGTCGAAATAGCGAGTGGCCAGTTCCAGAAAGAACTGCCAGGCATCCCCTTGGTTGGGAATATAGTGCTGCATCAGGCCGAGCACGATTGCTTCATGCTGATTATTGCGGTACTCCAGTGAACCGGCATAGTCCGGGATATGTTTGAATAGTGATTTTTCAGTCAGGTACCTGACCATTTCGACGTCCGGATGGATACCACTGTCGGTGCGGCGATATAGTTTAAAGATAAATTGGTCACCGTAACGGATTGAGGTGTTCGATTGTTCAGCTGTCAGTAGTTTTGGTGTCAAATCTGTTTCCTGGTTCTTCCATAGCCGAATGACCTGGCGGCTGGCTGCAGCGTGCAAGCGACCATGGCTACCGGATGGTCGTTTGCGGCCGGCGATTACTGACAGCAGATCAATGCCGAATTTTTCGTTGTAGACGGCTTCATAGATCGGCCCGGCACTGTCGGCAAGATTGAGCCATGCCATCGAACCCTTTGGCATGACGATATTATCATCAGTCTGATCTTTATTTTCGGGACGATAAGCTAGCGGCAGGATATAAAGCTCAGGGGTGCCTTCATGATAAATAATATCGACCAGCATCAGTACCGATACGTCTGATGCCTGGCCGATGGGAATCAAATCACGAATGCTGATTTTGCGAATCTTACGTGCCTTGCCACCATACCAACGCTGCTGTGGCAGATAGGAAGGCAGAATCCCTTTTTCCATGGTCGTGCGGATCTTTTTGTCGTCCAGAATCGCCGGCCATTGTCGACCATACAACCTTGGTAACAAGGTTTTGGATTGTCCGGATCCAGCTCCCGGTTCGGACAACTTCAGGATGTAGTAGCCGTAAGGATTCAGCGCCAGAGAATAGGGGGTTTTATCGATCGCCAGGAACTGGTTGCTGCTGAAAAGATTTTCCGGGATGCGTCCGGCATAGTCCGACAGATCGAGCTGTACCATCTGTGCATGGTGGGAAAGGTTGACTACAACGCAGATGTCCTCTGAGTCGTGGCTGCGGACGTAGCACAAAACCTTGGTGTTGTCGGGTTTGAGAAAGCGAATGGTGCCGCGTCCGAAGCAACTGTGGCTGTTGCGCAAGTCGATGATACTGCGCATCCACCAGAGTAAAGAAGATTTGCGTTCTTCCTGAGTCTTGACGTTAAGTGATGTGTAGTTGTATTCCGGATCAATGACCAGGGGAAGGAAAAGTTTCTGTGGGTTCGCGCGTGAGAAGCCGGCGTTGGCATCTGTATTCCACTGCATCGGCGTGCGTACGCCGTCCCGATCACCAAGGTAGTAATTGTCACCCATGCCAAATTCATCGCCGTAATAAATGATTGGCGAGCCGGGCATGGTCAGCAACAGCACATTCATCAATTCTATTTTGCGACGATCGTTGTCAAGCAAGGGTGCCAGGCGTCGACGTATGCCCAGATTGACCCGGGCTCGCGAGTCCTTGACATAAATCCGGTACATGTAGTCCCGCTCTTCGTCGGTCACCATCTCCAGCGTCAGTTCATCATGGTTGCGCAGAAACAGGGCCCACTGGCAGGTGTCCGGGATCGTTGGTGTCTGCTCGAGAATATCGGTGACCGGGTAGATGTTTTCCATTTCCAGAGCCATATACATGCGCGGCATCAGTGGGAAATGGAAACACATGTGACAGGCGTCACCGTCTCCGAAATATTTGGCGGCATCCTCCGGCCACTGGTTGGCCTCGGCGAGTAACATGCGGTCCGGAAAGCGTTCTTCTACGTGGTGGCGCAATTTTTTGATGAATTCATAAGTTTCCGGCAGGTTTTCGCAATTGGTTCCCTCTCGTTGATAGAGGTAGGGAATGGCATCAAGGCGGACACCATCAACGCCTTTCGCAAACCAGAAATTGATCACCTTGAACAGGGCCTCGTGGACTTTTGGGTTGTCGAAGTTGAGATCAGGCTGGTGACTGTAGAAACGATGCCAGAAATAGGCACCGGCGACAGGATCCCAGGTCCAGTTGGATAGCTCGAAATCCTGGAAGATGACACGTGCTTCAGGATACTCTGCCGAGGTGTCGCTCCAGACATAGAAATTGCGGGCATTGGTGCCGGGCCGCGCATTTCTGGCGCGTTGGAACCAGGCGTGTTGATCCGAGGTATGATTAAGAATCAGCTCAGTAATGACCCGCATTCCGCGAGCATGCGCTGCGTTGATAAAGCGCTGGAAATCGTTCAGGGTGCCGTAGTCCGGATGGACTTTAGTATAGTCGGCAATGTCGTAACCGTCGTCACGCAATGGCGACTGATAGAATGGCAGCAGCCAGATGGCGGTAACTCCAAGTTTCTCAAGATAGTCGAGTCGTGAAAGCAGGCCTTTAAAATCACCGATGCCGTCACCATTACCATCGCAGAAACTTTTCACATGTAACTGGTAGATAACAACGTCTTTATACCAGCTCAGGTCTTCTTTCTGCGGGCTCAATTGAATCGTCTGCATGATCTGTTGCGCTCCTTTACCTGGGCTTACATGAAGTAGTCAAAATCAGTTTCACGCTTGAGTCTTTTTTTCAGATGGAAAATACGGGCAGGCAGTATTTGCGGGTCGAGCTCCATCAGGTTGCGGTGGCCCTGCCAGATGAATTTATCGTCTCCCAGCAAGTCATGAACCATGTAGGGTTGTTTTTCATCAAGGCCGAACTCTTTGAGCGGCAGGTTCAACCAGGCTGATTGACGGTGATGCGGATCAAGGTTGACGGCCACCAGGAGAATATCCTGCATATCATCGTCGAACTTGGCAAAGAACAGCACGAAATCATTTTCCGCCTGTAGAAATTCGATATTCCAAGTTTGCTGCAGGGCAGGGTGGGCCTTGCGAATGGTGTTGATCCTTTTGATAAATGACTGCAGGTTGTCGGCGCGACCGAGATCCCAGGTTCTGATCTCGAATTTTTCCGAATGGAGATACTCTTCGCTTCCTTCGATAGCGGCATCCTCGCACAGCTCGAAGGCCGGTCCATAGATGCCGTAGTTGGAAGAAAGGGTTGCGGCCAGCACCAGACGGACAATGAATGCCGGACGACCACCGTATTGCAGGTATTCGGGTAATATATCAGGGGTGTTCGGCCAGAAATTTGGCAAGAAGAAGTTGCGTGGCGCGGTACGGACAAGTTCAGTGACATACCTGGTCAATTCCTGTTTGGAATTGCGCCAGGTAAAGTAAGTATAGGACTGAGTGAAACCGGCTTTGGCAAGACGGTACATCACTTTGGGGCGGCTGAAGGCCTCCGACAGGAACAGGGCATCGGGACAGACTTTGCGCACCTCTTCCAGGCACCAGAACCAGAAACCAAAGGGCTTGGTATGCGGATTGTCCACCCTGAAGATTTTAACCCCCTGTTCGATCCAGAACAGGAACACATCGCGCAGGGCGATCCACAAATTCTGCCAGTCTTCACATTCAAAATCAAACGGATAGATATCCTGGTATTTTTTTGGTGGATTTTCAGCATACTGGATACTGCCGTCTGCACGCATCTGAAACCATTGAGGATGAGTGGCAACCCAGGGGTGATCAGGAGAGCACTGGAACGCGATATCGAGCGCAATAGCAAGGCCTGCCTTATCTGCCGCTGTCACCAGTTGGTTAAAATCTGCCATGGTTCCCAGTTCCGGATGGATCGAGGTATGCCCGCCGTCGGCGGAACCAATGGCCCAAGGGCTGCCAATGTCATCGGGTTGTGCGTTCGGGGTGTTGTTGCGCCCTTTTCTGAAAGTTTCGCCGATCGGGTGTATCGGTGGAAGATAGAGAATATCGAATCCCATGTTGCTGATTCGTGGCAGTTGCTGGATGACATCCTGGAAAGTGCCATGTTGACCGGCAGAACCTGTTGAGCGCGGAAACAGTTCGTACCAGGAGCTGAAAGCGGCTAGTCGCGGTTCCACGCGGACACGGAGTTCTTCAGGAAAGCGGGATCTCAATTCACGGGCTGCGTGCTTGTTCATCAGCTCAGCCAGTAGTGGGTCGTCGATTATGGCGATGGCTTTTGTGACCGGAACTTCGGTTAAGTGTGCAGCGAACGGTTCAAGAATCGCGGCATCCTCAGCTTGACCTTGTGCTGCAGCCCGTTTGGCCGTGGTTCTGATCAGGTTTGCACCATCCATCAGTTCGACAGTAATATCCTGTCCGGCAGCAACCTTTTTCTTTACCTGCACCCGCCAGGTTGCAAAATGATTGACCCAGGCTGCGACAGTAAAAAAGATGTCGCGCGGCTCACGGACTCTGATGGCCGCCGTCCACCGGTCGTTGACCTGGTGACTCATAGCAGCTTCCAGATAGTCACTGCTGTTATCCAGGCGATATTGTACAACCGCGCTGAGGATATCGTGGCCGTCGACAAAAATGTCCGCGCTGACAGTCAGCAGCTCCCCGAGGGTGCGCTTGGCCGGGAATTTACCGCCTTCCACCTGTGGTGACAGGTTTTCGATGATTACCCTTTGTCTTCCATCCACCATGCTATCATCTCCTTCCCCCAAGATGGAGTATCGGTGTTTTCCGATTCTTGTGATGTTAACCGCAGGGCCTGTTCATTTAATTATACCAGCATATAATCGAACTTGGCCGGTTCTGGACGATCAACAAGGGTGAGGGAAGGAAAAAATACGCACAGTTTTGAACTGTGTTAAGCGGATCCAGTACCGGATAGTCCCATGACTGGCCTGGCCGATTGATGCTGCTCGGAGGTGCACCAGGTTAATAATCAGCCAGTATAAAGGCTACTGCGCGGACTTTTCTCGCGCTTAGTTATTCCACTGCTTAAGATCCCAGCTCAATGTTTGCCCACCCTCAATGATTGATTCTTTGTCGCAGCAGCAGATTTTAACTGGGGCGATCCCGCACTTGAGACACTTGACCGTCAAATGGCGGGACGTCACTGTCACTTCCAGCGACTGGCCGCGGTAGCGTATCCACAGTTTCAGACCATCTAGTTCACGGGGCAGGCAGGGGTTGAAGTTCAACATGTCAGCGCGAGCCTCTAAGCCGGTATAGTTGCGCTGCAACAGATCGACGGTGCCGGCCATAGCGCCAAGATGAATGCCTTCGGGTGTTGTGCCTCCTTGAATGTCTTTTACATCGGCGTGCAGGGCCTGATTGAACAACTTCCAGGAGCCTTCACGATCAGAACGGGTCAGCACCCAGGAATGTACAATCTGACTGAGTGTTGAGCCGTGGGACGTGCGAGCAATATAATATTCGATATTTGTTGGAATGGTTTCGTACGCAAAAGGATAATCGAGGCGTTCAAAAATTTCTGACAATTCCTCCGACGTAAACAGGTAGAAGAGCATTAATACATCGGCTTGTTTTGAACATTTGTAGCGATTGGGAGTGTCTCCTTCTGCTTCGAGAATACGATCAAGCCGCATGACCTTGCCGTGTTTGGCGTGATAGCTGTCCCAGTCCAGTTCCTTGAGTTGTTCGTACCCTTCAAACTGGCTGATGATGCCGTCCCCATGGAAAGCCACACGCATTTTACGACTGATGTCTTCCCATTGGCTGATTTCTGTGTCATCAAGTTCAAGGGTTGCATAGAGTTCATTACGGCGCTCTTCAGAAATGGTATCAAGTGCTTTTATCGCACAGGTCAGGGTCCAAACTGCCATAATGTTGGTGTAAGCATTATTGTCGAGACCTGGACGATCGCTATCAGGATAAGCATCATGGTATTCATCCGGTCCCATCACAGCGAGAATCTCATAGCGTTCGCAGTCCTTATTCCAACGGCTCATGCTCGCCCAGAAACGGGCGATTTCCAGAATCATCTCAGCACCATAAAATGACAGAAATTCCATGTCACCGGTTACTTGGTAATATTGCCAGACATTCCAGGCAATGGCCGCATTGACATGGCGCTGCAGACGCGAGTTGTCGCGGATCCAGTTGCCTGATTTGGGGTTAAGGTGAACATGTTGGCTCTCTTCACGACCGTTGCTGCCGCTCTGCCAGGGGAACATGGCGCCATGGTATCCTGAATCCCGGGCAGCGGCCCGCGCCTCGGAAAGACGCCGATAGCGATACTTGAGCAGCGATCGAGTAATTTCAGGAAAACGCAGGTTTAACAGCGGAAAAATGAAGAGTTCGTCCCAGAATATATGGCCGCGATAGGCTTCTCCATGCCAGCCACGGGCAGGAATGCCGACGTCAAGCTCAATGGTATGCGGTGAGGTGGTCTGCAGCAGATGAAAGATATGCAGGCGGGTAATGATCTGTGCCTGCTGCATGTGGTCATCGCCTTGCAGTTCAAGATTGAAGTGTTTCCAGAGATGGCTCCATGCCAGGCTATGAGTTTTCAGTAACTGCTCGAAATCGGGACTGCGTTTAAGCTCTTTGCAGGCTTCGCGGCCACATTCGGATATGGCCTCGTCACGATGGGTGAAGATGGCGACCACCTTCTCGATCCGTACCTTGACGGATCTCTGCAGTTGCAGCTCGAAGCTCTGGGCCACATAACCTTCCTGATGGATCAGTTGACGTTCAGGATTTTGTGCTTTGTCGTCAATAAAAATGCGGCTGCGTGCGGCCTGGGCCATCTCGAGCCGTGATTGGTTGGTACGGACCTTAAGAAGGATGGTCTCAGGATCTGATTGCTCGGACATCAGCGGCTCAAGATGTTCGCTGGCCAGATCCCGGTAGCGTTCGACGTTACCATTCTTTACCCGGCCGTCGAGAGCGGTTCGAAATTCCACCAGCCCTTCCCAGTTTTCAGCTGTCAGGCTGGTCTCCAGCGCGCCAATGTGGCGCTGGGACATATGCACCAGAGAGCGTTGACTCAGGGTACTGATCCGTTGCTCGGAATCTTTGAAGCGTATTCTGCGCTGCAGTAGCCCGCATTTAAGGTCAAGCTGCTGATGGTATTCAAGGATATCCACCCCGGCAAGATCAAACCAGGCTCCGCCCTCGATGCAAAAACTCAGAGGCAGCCAGTTGGGGAAGTTAACCAGATCCTCATTTTCAATGGTGCGATCGGCAATGGCGGTTTTGAGGCGGTTATATCCTCCCGCTAAATAGGTGCCGGGATAGTGAGTTTCATCGGCGGTCGCCTCAGGTGCGGCGCCGCGAGTGCAAAAATAACCATTGCCGATGGTGCATAAGGCTTCGCGCAGATTCTGTTGCTCGGGTTCAAAGTTTTCATAAGTCAGGGTCCAATTATTCATGATTCGGTCAGATCCTCCAGGTAATAGCATAGTTTTTGTAGAAAAAGCCGTACCTCACAAGTATCTTCAAGAATATAGCCGGCATGAGTCGCGCGCTCTTCGTCGCGCACCAGAATGCCGATGCCGTGATGTTCGATTTCCCGGAGAGCATCTTCATCGGTGAGATCGTCACCGATGTACATCGGCAGGATATTGTTGCGGCCCAGGTCGAGTTTTTTCAGCAGCCAGGACAGGGCCTTGCCCTTGTCCCAGTCGATATCAGGACGTAACTCAAAGATCATTTTCCCAGCAGTTTTTCTCAGTGTCGGGTTGTCGGCCAGAACCTCGTCGACAGCTGTTTCTACCTCAGGGTGGCGTTCTTCAGAAGCCCGTCGAAAATGTACGGCGATGGCGAATTTTTTGCGTTCCAATTGGGCGCCTTCTATCTGATCAAGGCGTTCATGCAGGGCCGCTTCGGCCTGATCAAGTGCAGGCAGAAATTCATTGCCGCGTTGAAAAGAAATTTTCTCTCCGCCGGGTCCGGAAATATCGAAACCATGACTGCCGGCATAGTAGATACTTTCGATGCCGACCAGTTTCTCGACATCCTTGCGGTCGCGACCGCTGATGATGGCAACGGTGGAGTATTCAGCCAGGGCCATGATAGTATGGCGCATTTCCTTTGAGATAATCGCGTCCTCCGGACGATCGACGATGGGCGTGAGGGTACCGTCATAATCAAGAAATATGACCGGTCGCTTATGCTTGAATTGACAGGTCACTTTGTTGAAGTGATCCAGAGCTGAAGGCAGATTCTCTGTGTTTTTCTCTGTGGTGCCCATGGTGACTTCGATGTCAACAAGATCCTTAACAACAATATCAGCATATTTTGCCAATTCTTCGGTTTGATCTGCACGATCGACGCCGATCACCAGTCCAAAGTTGCCGGCCCTGCCGGCTTGTACTCCCGATTGGGCATCCTCAACGACTACCGAACGTCGGGGTGTTACCCCGAGTTTTCTCGCCGCTGCCAGAAACACATCAGCCGCCGGTTTTCCGGGAATTCCTAATTCTTCGGCATCCAACCCATCGACTCGGACATCGAACAAATCGGTAGCATTGGCTGCCGCGAGAACGGCACGAGCGTTTGTGCTTGCCGAGATAATCGCTGTCTTGATGCCGGCTTTGCGTAATTGACCGATCAGATCAGCGGTCGTATCGTAACGCTGTGCTCCTTTTTCCTCGAGTTCCTGTTGAAAATAACTGTTTTTGCGATTACCCAGGCCACGAATCGTTTCCCGATCGGGACTGTCCTCAGAAGACCCTTCGGTCAGTTCGATACCGCGAGAACGTAAAAAGTCACGCACACCATCGTAGCGTGGTTTGCCATCGACATAGCGGGTGTAGTCTTTTTCGAGGCTGAACGGGCGGTAATCTTCTCCATTGTTCTGCGCGCGTTTTTCAAGGTAGTCGTCAAACATCTTTTTCCAGGCGGCAGCATGGACATGGGCGGTTCGGGTGACAACCCCATCCATGTCAAAAATAACCGCATCAAATTTATCTGAAGAAATAGTGTGACGTTTGCTAGTCATGATGTCCTCTCGATAAATATTCAATTATATCAACATTCTAAGTCGATTTTATGAACTAGTACCTTAATAACCTACTGCTCGAATTATGTTTATTGGCCTGCGCTTCGGGTCAGGGCTTCAAACCCGGAGATGACATCGAACAATTCCTCTGAGATAGCATTCTGTCTCATGGTGTGATAGCGGCGCTTCATTTCTTCTTTGGTTTCCTCGATATTCTTTTCGGCTCTCTGCATTGACGCCAGGCGTGCCGCATTCTCCGCTGCCATGGAAGCTGCAAAAGCGCGGAAAAGGGCGACAAAAAGATATTCACTGATCAAGGCCCCGAAAAGATCTTCCCAAGGGATCCTGTACAGGGGAATCTGCCGTCCCGGCCATTCCCCACCGCCGAGGTCTCGCAGCCAACGTTTGTCGGGCGGAAGCAGATTGACGCGGTTCTGCCGATAGCTTGACCCTCCCGCCGGTTGATTGTGAAAAAGGATCAGTCGTAGTTCTCCTTCCTTTTCACGGATTTCGCTAAAATGCAGCAGGATTTCCTGAACCCTGGTGGAAATCCCCTCGGCAGAAGAGGGCAGGGGGAAAAGATGTTCGGTGCCGTCGAAGGCATCTTCGGCCAGTCCATGCATCTTGATTCCGCTGACCCAGACCAGTATCCTCCCTTTTTCGGGGTCGAGTTGTTTCTGAACAAACTCCACGAGCGCTTCATTGAAGCGTCCCGCCATCCCTTGATCCGAGCCGAAAACGATAATCAGGGTTGTCCGCGGTTCTGGCTGCCGACCGGTGTGGGGGTGGGTTCGCAGAGCGGCCTGCAGTCCCATTTCCACACAATGGAAATATTCTTCGAGAGAGCGGGTAGCCTCTTCGTACTGACGGATGCTCACCGCGGCCAGGGACTTCATCGTCCGTACCACCGTATGCAGGTCATCCGCGCTCTTGAGCTTGCGTTCCATCCCCTGGAGTGTCTGCATCGTGTTTATTGCTCTTTTTCTTTGTGTTTCTGCATTGTTTTGTCATCCTTGGGTTCGCTTTCTTCTTCCCTGGTCAACGCGTCAACGGCCTTTTGCGCCATATTGCGCAATTTTTCCTGATCTTCCTCTGTGAGCTTTTCCCCGGCTTCGATCTTCTGCGCCACCGCGTCGTCCTCCTGCAGTGCTTCACGTACAAGGGTTTCTGCCTCCATCAATTGTTCTTCGGGGATCTGATCGAAAATCCCCTCGTTGACCGCAAGCAGTACGATAATCTGCTGGGAAGCCGGAAGTGGCGAGTACTGAGGCTGTTTCAGTATCGAACGGACCCGCCTTCCTCTTTCGAGGGTTTTACGGGTGTCCTCGTCCAGGCGTGTTCCAAAACGTGAAAAAGCTTCTAGCTCTTCAAACTGGGAGTAAGTCAGGCGCAGATCCCCAGCGACGGTGCGATAGGCTGGAAACTGGGTTTTGCCCCCGACTCGCGAGACCGATTTACCGACATCAATGGGAGGCAGGTTGCCTTTACGAAAAAGATCGGGTGACAGATAAAGCTGTCCGTCGGTAATCGAGATCAGATTGGTCGGAATATAGGCAGAGATGTTCTGAGCCTCTGTTTCGATAATGGGTAAAGCGGTCAGCGATCCTCCTCCGAGTTCCTCGCGTAGATGGGTCGAGCGTTCCAGCAAGCGCGAATGGATGTAAAAAATATCCCCGGGAAAGGCCTCGCGCCCCGGAGGACGTCGCAGCAGCAGGGAGAGCTCGCGGTAAGCACGGGCATGGTGAGTGAGATCGTCGTAGACCACGAGGACGTCTTTTCCCTGCTCCATAAAATATTCAGCCATGGTAGTAGCGGCGTAGGGGGCGATATATTTCAGACCGGGGGCATCGTCACCCTGGACGGTCACCACTGTCGTATAGTCCATGGCACCGTGTTTTTTCAGGTCAGCGACGACCCGAGCGACGCTCGAGGCGCGTTGCCCGATGGCGCAGTAAAAACAGAGCACCCCTTTGTTCTTCTGGTTGATGATGGTATCGATGGTAATAGCGGTTTTACCGGTCTGGCGGTCGCCGAGAATCAATTCTCGCTGCCCACGGCCAATGGGGATCAGGGCATCGATCGCCTTGAGACCCGTCATCAGCGGAACGGTCACCGGCGCCCGGTCCATGATCTCGGGTGCCGGGCGCTCAATCGGTCGCCGTTCGTGAAAGCGTAGCCCACCCTTGCTGTCACGGACTCTCCCGGTCGGATCAACGACGCGGCCGATGACTTCGTCTCCCACCGGCACATCGAGAACCCGTCCGGTGCGGCGCACTTCGTCGCCGGAGCGCAGATGATCATACTCGCCAAGCATGATCACTCCGACTTCACGGGAATTGACGTTGAACGCTAGACCGAGCGTTCCTCCGGGAAAGGCCAGCAGTTCTTCTCCCTGGACATCGTCCAGGCCGTGTACCCGCGCAATGCCTTTGCCGATATAGCTCACCCGGCCGAACACCTCGGGGTGAAGATCGGGAAAATAATCTTCCAGGCTCTGGTTAAGAGACTCGAAGGTATCCTCAAGTAATTGGGTCATTTGTAGGGTGTGATCGGTCATTGCCTCTGTCCATCAGTGCGCATGAATTTACTTTGTGAACATTCATGACTCATCTTCAGCTTCTTTCTCTTTCTCTTTCTCTTTCTCCCCGCTTTGCTCTTCAGATCCTTCTCCATTGTTCTTTTTTTGCTCATGGGTTTTTTCTTCGACCAGGGACAACACCTGTGACTGCAACTGATCGAGATAACTCTCGATTCCCCAGGAAAGACGAATGTTTCCAGAACGCGCCTCAATGCCTAAAGGGTATTCTGCGTCAGCTTGATAAGTGACATCCGCATCTTTTCCGCAGATCTCGTGAAGGATTGTCGTCAGTTTGCGTTTTTCCGGGGAGTCCAGTTCAAACGTCGATCGGACGACAACTTTTTCGTCGCGGGCGGTACGCTGTAGTTTTTTTCTGTCCTGCTGATTAAGCTGATCGATTTTTTCTGCAAGAACGCGGGCCAGCCGATTGTTCAATGGTTCATCAGCGAGATCATTCATAATACGGCGAACATAGTTGAGGATCTCCCGGCTTCCGCGTTTTTTGAACTCACGGGCAAAGGCTTCCTTTTCTTTATCCAGGGCCCGCAGCCATTTTTCACGCTGGTCATCGACATAGTTCTTAGCCTCGCCCAAAAGTTCCTTTTTACGTTCTTCAGCCTGCGTCTGTGCCTGCTCGATTTTTTTACCGGCCTCTTTTTCGAGATCGTCAATTTTGCGCTGGTACTCTTCGATCAGTTCTTGCGCCTGATTCTTTTTATCCGAGGCCTCCTCGAGGCGTTGTTTGATTTTCTCCTCTCTTTCGGTCATATGTCTGACGATCGGTCGGTAGAGAAACCGGTGGAGAAGAAAAACGAGGATGACAAAATTGACAATCTGCGCCGTGACGGTAAACCAGTCGATGAGCATTTCAGCCTCCAGCCGCCTGGTTCAGGAAATGGTTCCAGAAAGGATTCGCGAAGATCAGAATCATTGAGACGACAAAGGCGTAAATGGCGGTTGATTCGATCATCGCAAGACCGACGAAGAGGGTTCGCGTGATGGTGTTGGTTTCATCAGGCTGCTGGGCCATGGCCGATAGGGCCTGGGCCAGAGCGCGACCTTCACCAATAGCCGGCCCGATGGCGCCGATGCCGATACACAGACCGCTGCTGATGATAGAAGCTACGGCGACCCAACCAAGACTGTCCATGAGATGATCCTCCTTTGCTACGGGGTTGTTATTTATTGTTGATCAATCTTTTCTTCATTTTCCTGCTGGATCTTTGCGGCTGCGGCCAGATAGACGGCCGCAAGAACAGCAAATATGTAGGCCTGGATGACGCCGGTGATCAGGCCGAGAATGTTCATCAGCACCGGGAAGAAAAGCGGTGCCAGAGATAACAGTATCGCGGCGATCATCGCTCCGCTCATGATGTTTCCGAACAGACGGACCGCCAGGGCCAGAGTGCGGGACAACTCTCCCATGATGTTAAACGGGAGCATAAAGGGCGTCGGCTGGATATATTGCTTGAGGTAGCCCAACAGGCCGCGGCGCCGGATGCCCCAGACCGGAACGGCGACGAAGACGCAGATGGCCAGGGCCGTAGCGGTCGAAAGTGACCCTGTCGGGGCGCGGTAGCCCGGAACCACAGCGAGGAGGTTGGGCACCAGAATAAAAAGGAAAAGAGTCCCGATAAAGGGAAGAAATTCATCGACCGGCTTCAGTCCCATGTCCCCGATCTGGTTGCGGATATTGCCAACGATCACTTCCATCAGATTCTGCCCGCGACCGAGGTTTTCATCTGAAGTCAGACGCATGGTCACAAATACCGAAACTCCGCCCAGCAGAAGCATGTTAAACCAGGTCACGGCGATGGTCGCATTGAGTTTGACAAAGCCACTTTGCCAATAAATAAAGACGTCAGGGGTAATTTCCATAGAGCCTTAACTCACCTGTTAGTTATTATTGGTTGTTGGTTGTTGTTTTTTCGTCCCTTGATCCGGGTCAGTGTCTGACGGATTAGCAATAAGCCGAACAGTGCTGCAGCCAGTGCCTGCCATCCCCACGGGATCAGGGCGTAGAAAGCTGCCAGTGTGAGTGTCATCCGCAAGAAGAAACTGCTCACCAGCAGCAGGTGGGGGTTGTTGCTGTTCGGAATACGTTTCACTGTCAGCCATAATCCGCCGAAATAGAACATACCGATAAGGCCTCCGGCGGTAAAAAAAGCTGCGAGCTGCCATGTTTCAATGGTCATTTTGTTTTCCTTTTGGCTTATCGTTTTTCTGCTTGTGATGAAATTCATTCTCGATGTTCGTGCGTTCACGGCTGACCCAGAACCAGGCGTTCAGACAGCCGACTGCGATGCCGACCACCAGCATCATCAGGGTCCAGGAGTATTGACTTGCAAAGCGGGCATCGATCCAGATGCCGACAGCGATGGCGACCAGCGCCGGTATCGCTACCGACCAACCTACTAGCCCGAACATCCCGAAACCAAACCACATCCCCTGGTCGCCCTGGCGCTGAGCGCGCAGCTTGCGCTTCTGGGATTCCTTCACTTTGTCTCTGAAGTCTCCATGGGGATCTGTTTTCATTGATTTATCCGTCAAAAAATCCTCGTGATTGTTTTAATCTTCGGTAGCGCTACAATTCAATAAAGCGGCGCAGAAAATCTGCTTCCAGCCGTGCGACTGCAGTCTGAACCTTGCGCTCATACTCACCAAGATCGGCGAAGCGATGTTCCACGACCTCGGACAGTTCCTCCAGGGGCGCGTCAGCTACAGCATTGCGCACTGATACCCGCACTTCGTCCCCCTGCTTAACCAGGATCCCGCGGTCTACGGCGACAAATTTTTCCTCGCTGTCTGCATGTTCATCCGCCGGCCGATAAGCGAGCAGACCGGGGACCAGAGCCGAGACGAAATCAATATGATGGGGCCGTAACCCGAAAGAGCCATTCAAGCCGGTGGCGGTGATACTTGCGGTTTCCGTTTCGAGCAGAATGCGGGTCGGGATGTAGATGCTCAGTTTCATGCCGCTTCGCCCTCGTTGGAATCGTCAGTGGATGTCTTTACGTCATCTTCTTTCTCTTCTTTTTCACTGACTTCGTCGATGGAACCGATCATATACAGAGCTTTTTCTGAAAAATCGCTGAACTCGTCATCAAGGATGCGTTCGCAGCCTTCCAAAGACTTCTCGAGAGAAACCGAGCGGCCCGGGGTACCAGTGAACTGTTCCGTGGTAAAGAAAGGTTGGGTAAGGAACCTCTCCAGGCGCCGGGCCCGGAATACGGTTTTGCGATCGTCGCGCGATAACTCTTCCATGCCGAGCATGGCGATAATGTCCTTGAGGTCCTCGTAGGAGGCCAGGGTGCGGCGTATCTCCTGAGCGATGCGGTAGTGGCGTTCGCCCACCACCTGTGGGGTCAGCATTTTCGAATTCGACTCGAGGGGGTCGATTGCCGGATAGAGACCTTCGCTGGCTCTTTTGCGGGACAGAACGATGGACGCCGAGAGATGCGAAAAGGTATGCACCGCCGCCGGGTCAGTGAGATCGTCGGCAGGCACATAGACCGCCTGGATGGAGGTGATCGCGGCGTGCTCGGTGTTGGTGATGCGCTCCTGCAGTTCCGAGAGCTCCGAAGCCATCGTCGGTTGGTATCCCAGCCGGGATGGCATCAAACCGAGCAATCCTGACAGTTCCATGCCGGCCTGGATGAAACGAAAAATATTGTCGACCAGAAGCAGTACGTCCTGGCGACGATCATCGCGAAAATATTCCGCCATGGTCAGCGCGGTCAGTCCAACCCGAAAGCGGCAGCCGGGCGGCTCGTTCATCTGTCCGAAGACCATCACCGTGTTATCGAGTACTCCGGCATCCTGCATTTCACGGTAGAGCTCCTCCCCCTCACGGCAGCGTTCGCCGATTCCGCAGAAAATCGAAACCCCCTCATGTTCTCCGACCATGTTGTGGATCAATTCGGTGATGAGTACCGTCTTACCGACCCCGGCACCGCCGAAGAGCCCGGCTTTGCCACCGCGCTCGAGGGGTGAAAGGATATCAATCGCTTTAATCCCGGTGGTGAATATCTCCGAAGTTGTGGCGCGGTCACTCAAGGGGGGAGAGTCCTGGTGAATCGAGCGGTGGCCCTCGGCTTTAACCGGATCTTTACGGTCAATGGTATCGCCAAAGACGTTAAAAACCCGGCCAAGAATATCGGGGCCGATCGGAGCCTCCAGGGTGCATCCCTGATCGCGGATTGGCGATCCCAGCCCCAGCCCCTGGGTCGGCGTCAGGGCGTTGCCGCGCACCGTGTGATCGTCGAGATGGAGAGCGACCTCGACCAGGATAGAATCATCGTTACCCGCCACCAGAAGATTGTTGATGGGTGGCAACTGGTGAGGAAAGCGCGCCTCTACAACCCCACCGACAACAGAAGAAACAACCCCATATGTGTTTTCATCAGTACTCATTATTTAACAGCGCCTATTCGAAAAATTAAGCAAAACATATGAACATGTTGTTGTTGAAGTTCATGTACTGCAACAGCTACATAAAAAACGTATCACCTGCTACTCGCTTGTCAAGGTTGACCAGGCAGAGGAATACCGGTGGAAAAGAGTGATCAGGCGCATAGTTCTTTTAAATAGGGATCGATAATTTTTTTCTCGACCTGCTGGTGCAGATCTTCGAGAGAGCCGTCATTGGCTAGAACCTCGTCTGCCATGCGGAGGGTTTCGCCGATCTGGAACATGTCTTCCTCACGCTGGTCGTGCACCAGGAAGTCTTCAAATTCCTCAGCGTCACGTGGGTCGTCCCTCTGGCGAATGCGCCTGAAACGGACCTCCGGGTCTGCTGTGCGGACATGGACAAGGAGAAAGTCACTGCCGTATTGATCCCTGAAGGTCTTTGCATCAAGGGGTTTACGGATACCGGCAACCCCAGCCCCGTCCGGAGCCTCCTCTGTCAATCTGTCGATCAGACGCCGGACGAAGAAATCTTCGCCATGGTTTTTGATGTGTCGTTGGGCTATTTCCTGAAGGTTCTCCCGGGTGATCTCCTGTTGCTCTTCTCTGGCCGCATCCCTGATCATGTCTCCCAAGGAATACATAGGCAAACCACAGCGTTTGTGCAGATACTGGATGACCGTATCCTTGCCTGATCCAATGCGCCCCACGGTTCCTATGAGTTTCATCAGCCAATCCTCCGAATAAAAAGTTTTCAGTTCAAAGCGCCAATCCCCTGATCTGAAGATGTCGAAAACCAGACGTTTTTATGCGAGAACCTGAGTCCTTCCGGACTCTCATTGTCAGGCTTTGGGCCGGGATTCCCGGGATGTCCGCTTTTTCTCTACCTGCGCCACGCGGCGGATGACCCCGATGACACTATCAGGGTTGAGAGAGATCGAATCGATCCCTTCCTCGACCAGAAAAGCAGCAAAGTCAGGATAATCACTTGGTGCCTGGCCACAAATGCCGATTTTGATACCGGTTCTGTTTGCGGCCCGGATCACCTGGGCAATGGTAGATTTTACTGCTTCGTCGCGTTCGTCGAAGATCTTCTTCAGCATGGCCGAATCGCGATCGACGCCCAGGGTGAGTTGAGTCAGATCATTGGAGCCGATGGAAAAACCGTCGAAGCGCTCGGCGAATTGCTCTGCAAGAATGACGTTCGAGGGGATTTCCACCATGACGTAGATTTCAAGACCATGGTGTCCGCGCACCAATCCCTCTGCGGACATCACTTCCAGTACTTTGTCTGCTTCTTTCAGGGTGCGGCAGAAAGGGATCATGATCACGACATTATCAAGTCCGATCTGCTCACGCACGCGGCGGATTGCAGCACATTCGAGGGCGAACCCGGCACGGTAGTGTTCACTGTAATAGCGCGCCGCACCGCGAAAGCCGAGCATCGGGTTTTCTTCGGAAAACTCAAATTGCTGTCCGCCGATAAGATCGGCATATTCGTTTGTTTTGAAATCACTCATGCGGACGATAACCGGGGCCGGGTACTGGCTGGCAGCGATGGTGGCGATGCCCTGGGCAAGTTGATCGATGAAGTACTCGCTCTTGTCGGTGTAATTACGGGTGAGCTCGCGAATGCGGCGCTTGGCATCCTTGTCCTCGAGTTTGTCGTATTTGAGCAGGGCCATGGGGTGGGCCTTGATCGTATTGTTGATGATGAATTCCATACGCGCCAGTCCGATCCCCTGGCACGGTAGCCGCCACCAACGGAAAGCAGCTGCAGGGCTGGCGATGTTCATCATGATCTGCGTTTTGATTTCCGGAAGGTCTTCAAGATTCTCCTCGGCCTCCTTAAAGGCAAGGATCCCCTTGTAGATTTTCCCCTGGTTGCCTTCAGCGCAGGACAGGGTCACCTTCTGTCCGTCTTTAATCTCGCTGGTCCCCTGGTCGGTGCCGATGACTGCAGCGATACCGAGCTCGCGGCTGACGATGGCAGCATGGGAGGTGCGTCCGCCATGGTCTGTAATGATGCCGGAGGCCTTTTTCATGATGGGCACCCAGTCGGGATCGGTCATCCCGGTCACGAGAATGTTCCCTTCTTTAAACCGTTCGATTTCATCTGCGCTTTTTATCACCTGGGCTTTGCCCGTAGCGATGGATTCACCGATAGCAAGTCCGGTGAGCAGCACCTCGCCCTTTTCTTGCAAGGTAAAGGTTTTAAGGACCCCTGCTTCTTTACGTGACTGAACAGTCTCAGGCCGGGCCTGGACGATAAAGAGCTCATTCGTGTCGCCATCCTTGGCCCATTCCATGTCCATCGGCTTGCCATAGTGTGCTTCGATAAGGGTGCCCCAGCGGGCAAGCTGCAGGATTTCGTTGTCAGACAGGACGAAAGAGTGACGCTCTTTCGCGGTGGTCTTCGTATTACGGGTAGGATGACTCGAACTGCGGGCGTAGACCATCTTCTGTTCTTTGCCGCCGAGTTTCTTGTGTAGGATCGGCTTTAAATCTGTCTGTTTGAGCAGTGGTTTGAACACCGCATAATTGTCGGGCGTAACCGTTCCTTTTACAACGTTCTCACCAAGTCCCCAGGCAGCATCGATCACTACCACATTGGGAAAGCCGGTGTCGGTGTCGATGGAGAACATGACCCCGGCCCCGGCTTTATCGGAGCGCACCATCTTCTGTACCCCCACCGATAGAGCCACCTGCATATGGTCAAACCCTTTATTCTCGCGGTAGCTGATGGCCCGATCGGTAAACAGTGACGCATAGCATTTACGGCAGGCATCAAGCAGGTCTTCCTCTCCGCTGATATTGAGAAAAGTTTCCTGCTGTCCGGCGAAACTGGCGTCCGGCAAGTCTTCTGCGGTAGCACTACTGCGTACCGCGACAGAGATTTCCTGTTCGCCTTCTCGTCGGCATAGATCACGATAAGCGTCGCTGATACCCAGAGCAATGTCGTCCGGCCATTTGCCGTTGCGGATCATGCGGCGGATGGCGGCGCCGGATTTGCTCAATGAGGTTTGATCTTTACGGTATTTTTTAAGTTGTTCATGGATCTTTTGTTCGAGGTCATTTGCATCCAGGTAGCGTCGGTAGGCTGTTGAGGTGGTAGCGAACCCGTCAGGAACCCTTATTCCTGCAGATTTGAGGGTGCCAATCATCTCACCTAAAGAAGCATTCTTGCCGCCAACCAGCGCAACGTCATCATTATTCAAGTCGGCGAACCAGCGGGTTGAATCGTTTTCAGTTGTCATGTTTATTCTCCTTGTTGCAACCGGGAAAAAACGCTTTAAGGCTTGTTGAATGAGGATTTCCCGACCCCACCTTCAACAATTTAGGCCGCGGAAGGTTGTTGGAAAAACGCGACATTTTATCAGCTGATTATTACCAATCTTCCGCAGATACAGCTTTATCCCCTCTCCCTGCAGGGAGAGGGTTAGAGTGAGGGGGCTTGCAGCCACCTTCTCCCCCGGGAGAAGGGTGTAGACGGAAGATCAGTGCTAATCAGATTTACTCATGCTCAAGCTCCGAATTTTTGTAACCTTCCAGCATGTGCTAGAGCCAACGGCATCAGGTCAGTCGCAGCAAAACGGGGACCAAGACCACCGCCAAGACAGGCTCGTTCACCGAAACGTTTAACCTCGTCTGGTCGGCAGTTAGCAGCCCATAAAATAGCCGGTACCGGATGCCAGCTATGCGATTTCATTACCGCCGGGGTCGAGTGATCACCAGTCACGATCAGCACATCAGGCTGGAGGTCACGAAGAGCTGGAATGCTGCGATCCACAGCCTCGATACAGCGTTGTTTTTTTTCGGCATCGCCATCTTCCCCGGCACTGTCGGTCGGCTTGTAATGGACGTAGAAAAAGTCAAACTTTTCCCAGTGAGCTTTCAGGGTGGCAATTTTACTTTCCAACGAATCATCACAACTCAGAACCGTCATGCCGAGCAATTGCGCAACCCCTCGATACATCGGATAACCGGCAAGAGCTGCAGGCTGCAGCCCGAAAACTTCACTGAAAATCGGCCAGGATGGGCGGCTGGAAAATCCGCGCAACAACACCATATTGGCCGGATCATGTGACGCCAGTTTTTCTCGCGCTTGTTCGAGAAAGTCTCGTACCAGTTGCGCGGTATGTTCAGCCTCCGCAGTCAAGGGATCAGGTTCGCGCGGCTCTTTCCCGGTCTGTTGTGGATCGCTATCCGTTACGCTTGCTGAAAGCTCTGCACCGCGCAGAACAAACAGGAAGCGATATTCCTCGACAGGCTCGACAAACAACTCGACTCCAGGCACCTCGATTTCACGCAGCTTGCTGCACAATTCCCGGTTGGTGTTGGTATCAATTCGTCCTGCACGTCGATCGGTGATTAAACCGGAGTCATCCAGCGTACAAAAATTTCCCCGCGCTGCTACGTCGTTGTCTTGCAGATTAAAACCGCTACCCAATGCTGACAATACTCCACGGCCAACCTGGTAACGCAGGGGGTCATAACCGAACAAAGCTAGATGAGATGGCCCGCTTCCAGGGGTAATTCCTGTCCCAATCGGCTCATGCAATCCGCACAGGCCTTCAGCCGCGAGCATATCGAGATTGGGTGTATTGGCAGCTTCAAGTTCGGTCTGTCCTCCGGCGGTTACAGGCAGCCCGCCCAAGCCGTCGATTACCAGCAAGACAACCCTGGTTTTGGCCGCTACCAATAGAGGACTGATAAAATCAAAATCTGGTGTCATCATAGAACTAGCTCCTGTTTAATAAGGCTTGGGCATATTATTGGTGCGCCATTTTATAAAAAATTCTGCTTCACAAGATGCCCCATGTGAATGCCTCATTGGGGGTGTTTATTTTTAAGCAGACGGCGAGCTGTCAGGGGTGCAGCCAGACACGTCACTGCGCACACCAGGACCATGGCGCTGTAAATGTTTTCCGGCACTGCCCAATCGCCCAGATGACGTCCCCGCGACATCACGACCAGGGCTATTTCGGCCCGTGGGATCATACTCACTCCGATGAGCAGTGCGGCGGAGCTCCCTTCGAGAAAATAAAGGGGGATACCATTGGCTGCCAGTTTCCCTAGAACAGCAGCGACCAGAAGGATGAGTCCCGGCCACACGGCATCACCCAGAGCTGCAGGATCGATCTCCAGCCCGACTCCGATAAAGAAAAAGGGGGTGAAGATTTCATAGATCGGCTGGAAGGAGGCCTCCATCTTTACGGCATCAGGATCACGACTGAACACCAGACCGGCGAAAAACGCGCCGATAGCTACAGAAAAACCAAGCAGACCGGCAGTGGCGGCAAAGATAAAGCCGATGCCGACAACGGAGAGCATCGGGTCTGGGGACGCTTCGCGGGTGACGAAGAAATGGGTCAGGGGCTTTTCCATATAATGTGAAAAGAGAAAACAGGCCAGCCCGAAGAGAAGAATTTTTAATGAAAACAGTCCGAGGGTTCCCATTGCTTGAGTGATCAATTGTTCGTTGCCACCCTGGTGAATTTCCGGGAGAAGAATGAAGAGCAGCGCCATCAGCAGAACCGCAGAAATATCATCGAATTCGGCGACGTCGAGAAGAAATTCCCCTTGTGGTGAATTGAGGTCGCCGCTGTCCTGCCAGGCGGCCACGGAAATGCCGACGCTGGTGGCACTAAGAGCGACACCTACAATAAGTGCAGTAATCCAGCTCATATCCAGAACGTAGATGGCGGCGAGATAACCGACAAGACCGCTGAAAACCAGGTTGCAGCTACCTACCAGGCTCGCTTTAGGGAGTTGTTTGAGCAGACCCCGCAGGTTGCTTTCGAGACCGACGCGAAAAAGCAGAGTGGTCAGACCGACTGTCCCCAGGTAGAAGAGGACATCCTGGCCAGCCGAACCGAGGAAGCCCCATTGTTCGTTAACCACTCGCAGCAGAACTCCAAGTATCAAATAGCCGACGATTGCCGGTAGGCCGGCACGATTGAAGGCCAACTTGATGAGCATAACTAACACTACCAGTATGCCGGTAATGAGGATGATGGTCGGATAAACGATGCTTTGAGATTCCACGCGTCCTCTTTATCTTTAAATGCTATCGAATTTCCGTTCGCAAAACCGTTCCCCCTCCCCCCGCCGTAACTGCGTTAATCGGCGGCCTTGCTTGTGCGGCGTATATGTCTGCGCCTTTAGTTCAAGTCCATAATTTTTCAGCTATAATAAAAAATCCTCGGCTGCAATTCGACAGACTGCATTGTGTTTATCCAGAGTTTCCGGATGGAGACAGTCTGCTTTCACTATAACAGCGACTGTTCAAGTGGCAACTTTTCGCCCGTAAAAATCGATGAGATCGCAAAAACTCTTCGACTGCTGTGTTGCTGCCATTGCCGCGCTGCTTCGACGTCCGTAAGCAGACCTCATTGCACGGCTATTACGTCCCTTGTAGGTGCCGCTCAAAGCTGAGCCTTCTCAACATTTATGTTCTTTCGAAAGTATCAAAATTGACATGGATTCCTTGCATATTCTTGGTTGAATGATAGCGTTAAATAACCAGGTAAAAATTAAATGGAATGGAGTTGCACGTAGGCAGGGTTGATTGACTGAACAATCAAAGTTGCCACGCAGAGGAAGTGAAATGTGAGGTTTTTTGGAATTGCTGATGCCGGATTTGTCGATAATCAAAGTGCTCAAGGAACCGATAGTATCGGACCATCAACTAAGGAGTTTGCTCCATGGCTGATAAAACCAATAAAATTGTCAGCCTGACGATGAACCCGTCCATTGATCTGTCCATCAAGGTCCGCCAAGTGCGGCCGGCCGATAAACTGCGTGGACAAATAACTCATCGCGATCCTGGTGGTGGTGGCATTAATGTCGCACGGGCGATCATCTCTCTGGATGGCCAGGCGCTTGCTATTTTCCCTGCGGGCGGTCCTGCGGGAACATTTTTGCAGGATCTTCTTGAGGCACAGAAGGTTCCATGCCGGATTCAGGAAATTAGTGGCATCAATAGAGAAAACTTTACCGTTTTCGAGGAGGACAGTGGCCATGAGTATCGCTTTGTTCTGCCGGGACCGGAACTGACAAAAGAGGAATGGCAGGCCTGCCTGGATCTGCTTGCTGCCCTCGACCCAGTGCCGCAATATCTGGTTGTCAGTGGCAGCCTGCCACCCGGAGTTCCGGACGATTTTTATGCGCGGGTTGCCAGGTGGGCTCGCAAAGCTGGGGCAAGGCTGGTGCTCGACAGCTCAGGGGCAGCCTTGAAGGCCGCACTTGATGAAGGAGTTTATCTGGTCAAGCCGAACCGGCGTGAACTGCAGGATTTATCCGACCGACCGATTGAGAGTGACGATGACGAAGTCCAATTCTGTCAGAAGATGATCGCAGATGGCCAATGCGAAGTCATCGCCCTGACCCTCGGCAACGAGGGGGCGGTGTTGATTACTGCCGAAAAGAGCCGAAGGGTCAAAGCTCCAGAGCTTGAAACGAAGAGTTCGGTCGGCGCCGGTGACAGTTTTGTTGCCGGTATGGTGTTGGGTCTGGTTCGTGAGCTGTCACTTGGAAAAGCCTTCTGTTACGGCAACGCTGCAGGAGCTGCAGCACTTCTCACTCCGGGGACGGAACTGTGTTTGAAAGAGGACGTCGAGGATTTATATGTGCAGCTATGTTCTGCCTGGCTCAACCCTTGACCGAATCAAGTGATGAGGTGGGATAGTTAAGTTTGTCTGGACAAATTGTTTATTGCTTATGTGTGGGGTTATTTGATGGTTGACGATCATCAGGCCCTCGAACAACAGGGAGGATAACATGGCAAATGAAGAAAAAAATATCAATATTTATGACTATGCAATGGAGATGGAACTGGATGGCAAGTCATTTTATGCCAAGCAGGCAGCAGAATCCGAATCCGCCGGCTTGCGGACGATCTTTTCACGCCTGGCCGAGGACGAGCAGAAACATTATGACACGATCAAGAAGCTGAAAGACCGCTCGGGTCCTCTGGAGATGGCAACATCGACCGGACTTGAAGAATCCAAAAACGTTTTCCAGGAGTTGAAGGAGAGGGGGCAAACTCCGGACAAATTATCTGAAGATCTTGAGGGTTACCGATATGCTATGCAGGTTGAAGCGGAAAGTTTCCGTCTCTATGAGGATGCTGCCGCCAAAGAGGATGATGAATCCGTGCGGCGCGTGTTATTGCGTATTGCCGAGGAGGAACATGACCACTTTAATATTCTTGAAAATATTTACCATTTCGTCAATGCTCCGAACCAGTATCTAGCGTGGGGCGAATTCAGCAATCTTGATGAGTTCCGTAATTTCGGTCGAGATGTTGACATTTTGGAGGGCAAAGAGGACCTGTAACCTTTAACTTGAGGCTATAAGTTAAAGTTACTGGTGATTAACCGGAAAAAGCCATGAATAATGGCTTATGGAGACCCTGATGCGACGGATATTTAAACTGAATGAACTAACCGGTTACCACCTTCAGGCTAAGGATGGTGAAATCGGTAAGATATTGCAGGTTTACTTTGATGATCAACAATGGGTTACGCGTTATTTTGTTGTTCGCACCGGGAACTGGCTACTTGGTCAAGAGGTCCTGATCGTACCCTCCACCGTCACCGGCATCGACGTAGAGAATCAGCATCTGATCGTTGATCTTAGTCTTGAACAAATTAAAAATAGTCCTCCAGTCAACACCGAAGTGCCTGTTTCACGGCACTATGAAGAACAATATTATGCTTATTACGGATGGCAACCCTATTGGAGTGCGGGATCTTTACCGACGGCTATCGGGCCTTTGCCGGCAATCTATACACCGGTTGATGTGGAAAAGCCCGAGAAACCCGAACACCCCAATCTCCGCAGCAGTAAAGAAGTGAGTCGGTATCATCTTCATGCCGAGGATGACCAGGTTGGCCGTGTTGCGGACTTTCTTCTAGAGGAAGAAACCTGGTCAATAGCCTATCTTGAGATTGATACCGGCTCCTGGTTTGCCAGTAAAAAAGTGCTTATCTCACCATCCTGGATTCAGAAAGTCGACTGGGCAAAAAGAGAAGTCAGCGTCAATGTTGTTGCTGATCTGATAAAATCAGCTCCGGAATATGATGCGGCAAAGCGCGTCAGTTCGGATTACCAGTCTGCCTTGCACAAACACTATGAGCGAAGACTTTAAAAATGAGCAGCTGCAGGCTGATTTTCAGCATTTCATCGTTGTTTTTAGCAGTACTTAACTATCCCTTAACTTTTGGTTTTTAACCACTTAATGGCATCTACCGGACAGATCTCGTCACAGGCACCGCAATCTGTGCATTTTTGCTTGTCGATGATGAATATCTGGTCGCCTTCGCTGATAGCAATTACCGGGCAGACTGGTACGCAAGTGCCACAGAGAATGCATTCGTTGTCAATATAATGGGTTCCCATCTATAGGTTCTCCTTTTTTGATGGTTCATCACATATCTCTTATCGCAATCTGCTGGATCGCTCTGTTTTAGTCAGAAGAGAAATTTGATTATTTGCGTTGTCTCTGTCTCAACCAAATATGACTCCTTCATCTGAGTGTTGCATTTATAAGTTCATCCGGCACTTCTCTCA
>Ga0102938_10000196_pt1 | contig 41728 bp, 38 predicted proteins | sample SalPonR2_B_D2_MG_FD_84516 | JGI IMG/M metagenome (GOLD analysis project Ga0102938, IMG submission 84516) | Salt pond soil microbial communities from South San Francisco under conditions of wetland restoration - Salt Pond MetaG R2_B_D2_MG | ecosystem: Environmental > Aquatic > Marine >...
AGAAACGCCTACTGAGCCCGAAACGCCTGCTGAGCCCGAAACGCCTGCTGAGCCCGAAACGCCTGCTGAGCCAGAAACGCCTACTGAGCCAGAAACGCCTGCTGAGCCCGAAACGCCTGCTGAGCCAGAAACGCCTACTGAGCCAGAAGCGCCTGCCGAGCCAGAAACGCCTGCCGAGCCAGAAACGCCTGCTGAGCCCGAAACGCCTGCTGAGCCCGAAACGCCTGCCGAGCCAGAGACGCCTGCTGAGCCCGAAACGCCTGCTGAGCCCGAAACGCCTGCTGAGCCCGAAACGCCTGCTGAAGCGGCCGAACAAACCACTGAACCGTTGCCTACCGTCGGTGATTGATCCTGCTGAGCCGACTTCGGACTCGCCCCAGGCTGACGAAAAGCCACAACCTCCATCGGTCTCTGCTAGCGGAGCGCGGGAGTTCATCGTTCCTGAATCGGTTGCTGGAACCCGAATCGATATCTTCCTGACTTCGGCGATCGATGGTTTTAGCCGCGAACAACTGCGAAAAGCCGTTCACGAGGGAGGCGCACAGGTTGATGGGCGTGATGTCCGGCCCAGTTTTCGCATCCGCCCTGGCCAGCGCATCCGCTTCGTGGTTCCCAGCCCGGTGGCTGACGGACCTCTGCCTGAAAAAATCCCACTCGACATTTTGTATGAAGACGATGGCTTCGTCGTCGTCAACAAACCGGCTGGCATGGTCGTCCATCCGGCGCGAGGCAATTGGTCGGGCACGCTGACCAGCGCATTGGCGTATCACTTCCAGTCGCTGTCCGACATCGGTGGTCCCGCGCGGCCCGGCATCGTGCATCGACTCGATCGCGATACCTCGGGGGTGATCCTGGTGGCAAAAACGAACGCCGTGCACATGCACTTGGCGGCTCAGTTCGCCGACCGAACCGTCGAGAAGGAATATTTGGCGTTGGCGGTTGGCCGTATCGACCATGACCGCGACCGGGTCGAGGCCCCCATCGGACGCCATCCATTTCAACGCGACAAGATGGCCATTCGCGAAAATCACACCACCAGCAAACCGGCGTCGACTTTCTATGAAGTTATCGAGCGGTTTCCGACAGCCACCTACGTGCGTTTAAAACCCAAGACCGGTCGAACGCATCAGATCCGCGTTCACTTGGACCATATCGGCACGCCCGTGCTGTGCGACAAACTCTATGGTGGACATTCGACGCTAACGATGTCCCAACTGCTCCGGCAGAAAGCCACCGGGCCCGCCCCGACGGTCTTGGAGCGTCAAGCCTTACACGCGCATCAACTGACGATTCAGCACCCTCAGTCGAACAAGCGACTAACTTTCACCGCTCCGCTGCACGCCGACATGCAGCGCGTGCTGGACATTTTGCAAGCCAACCGGTAAGCGAATCTGGCCTGGCTGATCTGCCTGCACGCTGACGGCGCAGACCGCGGCATGAGGCGGGCTTCACGCGGGTGCCGTCGCCTTATCCAGGCAGCGACTGATCTGGCGAACCGCCTGCCGCAGACGCTGATCATTTTCGACTAGGGCCAACCGCAAAAAGCCTTCTCCGGCGGGACCGAAACCGCTGCCCGGGCTGACCGCGACATCGCCTTGTTCCAGCAGCATCATGGCAAAATCCATCGTGCTCATCGCCGATCGCCACGGCTCGGGGACTTCGGCCCACACGAACATCCCTGCCTTCGGCAGCGTGACCTTCCAGCCCAATCGGCGCAGCCCATCGACCAGCGTATCGCGTCGCTTCTGATAGACCAACGACTGGGCTTCGACGGCCGCCTCGGTTTCCCGCAGGGCGACGATCGCAGCGATCTGGATCGCTTGGAACATACCGTAATCGTAGTAGCCTTTGATCGTCCCCAGGGCCCGGATCATCTCCGCGTTGCCGGCGCAGAAGCCGACTCGCCAGCCCGCCATGTTGTAGCCCTTGCTCATCGTCGTGAACTCGACACCGACCTCCATGGCACCGTCGGCCGCCAGAAAGCTCGGTGGCTGGTAACCGTCGAACGCAATGTCGGCATAGGCAAAATCGTGCAGCACCATGAATTCGTACTTCCGCGCCAATCGAACCACCTCGACGAAGAACGAAGGATCGATCGTTGCCGACGAAGGATTGTGCGGATAGTTGACGATCAAAACCTTGGGACGCGGCGTCAAGTTCTCACAGGTGTAAGCGACGTTGGCGAGGAACTTGTCGGGGTCGGCAACATCCAAGGCAACCACATTGCCAGAGGCCAGGATCACGCCATACATGTGGATCGGAAAGTAGGGCGACGGGATGATCGCGGTATCGCCGGGCCCCATCAGTGCCAAACACATGTGGGAGAAACCTTCCTTGCTGCCCAAACACGAAATGATCTCCGCCTCGGGATCCACGCGGACACCGTACTTGCGGTAGTACTTGCTAGCCACTTCGCGGCGCAGGTTCGCAATTCCGTTCGATTTGCTGTAACCATGATTGCGTTCATCCGCAGCCGCTTCGGCCAACTTGGCAATCACCGAAGCTTCGGGGGGATCACTGGGGTTGCCCATCCCCATGTCGATCACATCGGCTCCGTTGCGACGCTTCTCGTACAGCATCGTATTGATCCGGCCAAACATGTACGGCGGCAGACGATCGACACGACCTGCGACTTTGATCGGAAACGCCTCCGCCTCATGATCCAATGGGCTGCCAGATTCGCTGGGTGGATCGATAGCCGGGCCATCAAGATTGATTGCATCGCTCATAAAGCATCGCACCGCGGGGGCGCTCACCGATTTCTTACAGACAAAAACAAAAGGCATACACTACGTAAAGCGTATTGTCTCACCTGAACCAGCCCTTAGCCCAGGGGGTAGCCAAGCCGATTTTGGCAAAAAAAGCCCAACAAAAACCCGGCTTGCAGGGGTTTCCTGCAAGCCGGGCTGCGGTTCATCATGATCGGCCAGGGTTCGTTTAGCGACGCTCGGTGGCAGACACTTGGCGAACTTTGCCCAATTGGGTGCTTTTTGCTAGGAAGTTATCGATCTGAGCCGACTCTTTGAGCGAGTCCATCGTATCGGCCATCGCCAGTCGTTGCTTTTTCTCGAAGATATCCTGCGACAACTCTTCGCGAACGGCCTCAAAGTCGGTCACGACCGGTTCGGTGTACCCGATGCAACGCAGCAGCACCCAGCGGTCCGCTCCGGTGGAGATGATGCCGCTCATCGCTTCCACGCCACCCGGCTTCAGCTTGAAAGCTTCGCGTTCGAGAGTGTCCTGCCCGTTGTGGCGGGCTAGCGGTGGCACGCGTCCGTAATTGCTTTGGCTCATCGGCTCCATCGAGTACTGATGGGCCAGTTCCCCAAAGAACTGGTCGGTCGGATTGGCTCGTGCCATATCCCAAACCTTCTGTGCGGTGCGCTGGTCCCCCAGCACGATCGCCAGGACCTCGCAGCGAGGCCCATAGTTGGCTTCGAAACCTTTACGGAGGTCTTCTTGGGTCACGTCGACTTGACCCTCAACCAGTTTCTTCAGAGCGACGGTCGGCCATACCGAATCGCGGAGATACAGTTCACGCACCTTCGGATCGGCTTCACCCAACATCGCCTTCATCCAAGCTTCCACGTTGGGCTTGCCTTCCGCGTCAACGTAGCCGAACGAAACGGCCGCCCGCTGAACTTCGGCTTCGATGTCGGTCGACTCGACTTTGCGACTGGCTTTGCGCAACGCCTGAGTCAGCAACTTGCGATTGACTTCTCCGTCGAGCACCAATTTTCCGTGCCGTTCGAGACATTCGGCGGCGACTTGCGAAACGGTTAGTTTTTGGCCGTTAATAATCGCTGCCACGCCGGGGTACTGTTGTCTTTTCTGTTCATCCCCAAGCACCTTCACCACTTTGGCTTCTTGCTGCAGTTCGCCGAACAGCTTGGATGCCGCAACGCGGACTTTTTCGTCGGCAATACGGTCGCTGATTTGCTGACGGACCAATGGCAAGGCCTGAGCGGAGGGGGGCGTCGGCGGCAGATGCCTGACAGCTTGCAAGATGACCCACTGGTCGCCCAACGGATACACTTTGGATATTTCGTTGTCGGCGAGACTAAATGCCAGCTCTTCGAAATCGGCATCGCCGGTGTTGCGACGGATCGGCGGGATCAAGCCATGCACGCTGGCACTGGTTTCGTCCTCACTGTGATGCTTCGCCAGAGCACCGAATTCTTTTGGATTGGCGACTGCTTGACGATGCAACTGCTCAGCTTTGGCGCGGTCAGCGACCATGATCATGCGGCACTTGACCGCTTCGCCGAATTGACTGATGAAAGCTTTGCTGATTTCCGCCTCGGTGACCTCCACTTGATCGGCCACCAAAGCTCGCAGCGAGAGCATCGGCCAAACCACGTCACGGCTGTATTGCTGCGGCGAGAAATCGCGTTCTTCCTGCAGTAGTTGCAGGTAAGCTTCCGTGGTCAAGCCAAACTTTTTCGCGATGCGGATCACTTCGTCTTGGACTTGTTGACCGGTGATTTCGATCCCTTTGGCCTTGCAGGCCTGCACGATCAAATAGCGGTTGACCATTTCGTCAAGGATTTCTTCGCCATGCCGACGCACCGCCTCTTGAGCCAACTGGTCACGAGTAATGGGGTCGGCATTGACGACCGCCACCACATCATTGGTGGGCTGCTGCGCCAGCAGTGGGCTTGCGGCGAACAGGCCTGCCAGACAGACGGCGACCGATCGCATCATCGTCACATGTAGGGTCCACACGTTCATGTCGGTTCCTCCTTGAACCAGTCTCTGTTCGGTTTTGGGCTCGTCCACATTGTCTGACGAGCGTCGATTCCGGCGAATCCTAAAAACTTTGCCTGTTTGGCTCAAGATCATTCTCTGCCTCGCCGAAGGCCGCTTCGAATGGAGCGTTTGGCTCGGCGAGATCCGGCCTAGACAGTCGGTGGCAAAGTTGCGTATCAGTCACCGTAGGGTGGCGTTCGGCTGCCGGTGTTTTAATGAATGAACGAAACGACTTACTCCGTCTGTGAGGCATATCCCACGATGAACGTGAACTTTTTCTCTTGGTTGCGCGACGGCGTTCGACAATCGGTATTGCTGGGCGTTAGTGACGCGATCGAAACCCTCGGCACGCCAGCCGAAGAAGACCAACTCCATCCCGGCGTGGCGGCGCTGCTCCGTGACGGCAATCAAGAATCGAGCAGTGAGCCCAAGCGGGTTGGCGGATCGTCCACTCGTGGACGGAAGCGTCTGGGCAAATCGCTGAAGGAACTCGACACGGCGACCAAGTAATCCGCCAGGCTCGACCTCCAGAATGAAAGGGCAGGGCAGGGCAGCGCAGAACGCACGTGGCGGCTTCCCAATCAACGGGCTCTCGACAACACTCATTCGATCTGTTGTTGACTTGCTACCGACCTGAATGGGGTTTCCGACATGCCTGCTGCACCCCCACGCCCAGCCGTGGTTTTGCTCTCTGGTGGCCTGGACAGTGCGACCTGCTTGGCGATCGCGCATGCGGAGGGCTTTACGCCGCATGCGATCAGCTTTCGTTATGGCCAGAGACACGAATTCGAACTCGATTGTGCTCGGCAGGTTGCCCAACGAATCGGCTCCGCATCGCATCGGATCGTCGACATCAACCTTGCCCAATTCGGCGGCTCGGCACTGACCGACGCGGCGATCAAGGTTCCCAAAAGCGAGTCCGTGGATCAACTTGCGGCGGGCATTCCGGTGACCTACGTGCCGGCCCGGAACACGGTCTTTCTGTCGCTCGCACTAGCCTTGGCCGAAACGTTAAACGCACGCGATATCTTCGTCGGCGTGAACGCGCTCGATTACAGCGGCTATCCCGATTGCCGTCCCGAATTCATCGCAGCCTTCGAGCGGACCGCGAACTTGGCCACCAAGATCGGGGTGGAGCAGCCCGGCGCGATCCGGATCCACGCGCCCTTGATTGATCTGACCAAAGCCCAAATCATCGCGCGCGGTCTCGCGTTAGGCGTCGACTATTCGGAGACCAATTCGTGCTACGATCCACAAACAGGCGGCAAGGCGTGCGGCCACTGCGATGCCTGCCTGCTCCGCCTCCGCGGGTTTGAAGAGAACGGTCTACGAGACCCTGCGCTGGCGGTGTAACTCCGACATCGCCATGCAGCGGCGGGTGTGATCGGCAGGTGAGGCATGGTGCGAAGCCATTTCGAGTGGCTTTGAAGCGGCTAAGCAGCTTCCTGCGCCAACGCGCGACGGACCGCGTTGTCGGCGCGAAGCTTGATCAAAAACAACAAGATCCCGCACCACACAAAAGCGAACCCCACAATTCGCCATTTTCCAAACGGCTCGCCAGCGACAACCGCTCCGACGATCAACTGCAACGTTGGACCGATATATTGCAACACGCCGATGGTCGACAAGGCAACGCGCTGGGTCGCCAGAGCGAATAACGTCAGTGGCACGACGGTAACGACGCCACCTCCCAACATTAACAACCGAGTGGTGGTGGTACCGCTGACAAACGCCCCTTGGCCATCGCTGTGTAACCAGCTCAGGTAAACCAAAGTTGGCAGCACAAGGACGCTGGTTTCCAGCAGCAACCCGGCGAGGGCAGGCAACGGAGCTTTCTTTTTGATCAAACCATAGACGGCGAACGATGTCGCCATGGCGACCGCTGGCCAGGGTAATCCGCCACCGGCGACGGTCATGACCCCGACACCGATCGCGGCCAACAAGATGGCGACCCATTGTTGCCAGCCCAACCGTTCGCCCAACACGGCGACCCCCAGTAAGACGTTCAACAGCGGGTTGATGTAATAGCCCAGCGAAGCGTCCAGAATGCGATCGTTGGTCACCGCATAAACAAATGCCAGCCAGTTAATCGTGATCATCGCGCCGGCCAATGTATACACCATCCAGTAACGAGGGTTGGTTAGGGCCTTGCGAAACTTTGGCCAGCCTCCCAATTGCTTGGCAGACAGCAGGCAAGGGACAAGCACCAACAGCAGTACAAACGACCAGAGGATCCGATGCCCCACCAACTCCACGGAATCCATATGCCGAAGATAACGCCAGTAGAGCGGAAACAGCCCCCACAGCGTATGAGCACCGATGGCACACGCGAAACCGATGCGACGGCTTGAGCTGGTTTCGATAGCGAGCATGCCGAGCACCTTGGAAAGCCTTAAAGCGTTCTAGTCTGAGGGAGCTTGGCGATGCGTCAAGGGAACGTAAGCTGACTGGCACCCGGCCTGCGGAGGTGACTTGCAACAATTCACCGGTGCGATAATACTGATGCTCATGAGCACGCGATATCGATACGACTGGCGTTTTACGTTTCCCTCGGGACCCGAGGGGCTGGTGACGTTCGGTCATCGCTAACGCTGTTTCGCTCTGCTCTCAAGACACAGCAAACGCAAGCCCCGCAGGTCCCCGCGACCTTCGGGGCTTTTTTCGTAATGTCCCAGTCCCTTAAGCGTCAGTCCCGTACGCGTCAGTCCCGTACGCATCAACCACCACCCCACTTTGCTCCCTAAGAGAACCACGCATGATCGTCGTCATGGAAACCACTGCCACCCAAGCTCAAATTGATCACATGGTCGAGCGCGTTCGCAGCTTTGGCCTGAAAGCGAGTGTGATCGTCGGCACCGAGCGCACCGTGATCGCCGCCATCGGCGAGAAACGCGAAGACACCAAGGACTCGCTCGCCAGCGGTCCCGGCGTCGCGTCGGTGATGCCCATTATCGCACCTTACAAAATGGCCAGCCGCGAAGTCCGGCCGGAACCCTCCCAGATCACCGTGCGTGATTTTCGCGCCGGCGCGGGGGTCTGCGGAGTGATCGCTGGCCCCTGTAGTGTCGAAAGTGAGGAACAACTAATGGCGTCGGCTCGGGCTGTCAAAGCGGCAGGAGCGACGGCGCTGCGGGGCGGTGCCTTCAAGCCGCGGACCAGCCCCTATTCGTTCCAAGGCATGAAAGAAGATGGCTTGAAGTTGCTGGCCGCCGCGCGAGAAGAAACCGGTTTGGCAGTGGTTACCGAAATCATGAGCACCGACGATGTCGAGCTGGTCGCCAAATACGCCGACGTGCTGCAGATCGGCGCCCGCAACATGCAGAATTATCGGTTGCTCGAGGCGGTGGGGAACGTCGATCGTGCCGTCCTCTTGAAACGCGGTGCGTCGGCAACGATGGACGAGTTCCTGCTCGCCGCGGAGTACATCCTGAATGAAGGCAACGAAAACGTCATGCTGTGCGAAAGAGGCATCCGCACCTTCGAAAGCCACACCCGATTCACGTTGCCGCTGGCCAGCGTGCCTTATCTGCATCGCAAGACGCACCTCCCAATCATCATCGACCCCAGCCACGGCACGGGCCATACTTACATGGTCCCCGACATGTCGGTCGCCGCGGTAGCAGCGGGTGCCGATGGCCTGATCATCGAAGTCCACCCCGATCCGGAAAACGCGGTGAGCGATGGCTATCAGTCGCTGGAGTTCGCTCAATTCCGAGCCACCATGGAGCGGTGCGGCAAAGTCGCCGCGGCGCTGGACATCCAATTCGGTTAACGCCGTGCGGCATGATTCTAGGCTACGCCCGCGATGCGCTACCTCGGGGCGCTGACCTTTTCTTGGTGACACCAGCGTCGGTGTCACCTTCGTTGTTTCCTTAGCTCTTTCCACTCTTCGATCTATGACCGCACAAGACCGCTCTCTGCAGCAATACCAACAGCTTCTGCAACTCAACGCGGCAAGCCATCTGCTGCGGATCGCTCGTCGCGTCGGTTTATTCGCAGCCTTATCGACAGGCCAGAAAACGGCTCCTGAATTAATCGACCAGCTCGGCCTGCGCCCGGCTCTCGCGCACCGCCTGCTCGACGCGCTGCGTGCCACCGGCGTGATCGAAAAGTACGGCGATGATTTCGCGCTCGCTCAGGTGACGCGGTTGCTGTGCCAGTACGACGCCGACCTAGGCGATGAATTGTGGCAACGACTCGAAACCGCCCTGACGGCCGACGAAGCGCCGACACCCGACATCGAGCGGTACCGGAATGCCATCGCCGCAACGCAATGGACGCACACCCGCACGGCGATCGAAGCGGCGGAAATGCTTAATATTGGCGAAGATCGCGCCGCCCCACGGATTGTCGACATCGGTTGCGGGTCGGCCGTCTGGAGCTGTGCGATGGCATACCGCGACAGCCGCAGCACGGTCACCGCGGTCGACCATGCGGCCGCACTCGAAGCCGCTGCATCGACAGCTCAATCGATCGAACTGGGGGAGCGATTCTCCACCATCGAAGGCGACCCGCTGTCGGTTTCCCTGCCCTCGTCGGCTTTCGACATGGCCATCATTGCCCAACGATTGCACAGTGAATCGCTGGCTCAAGGGAGCGAGTTGCTGGAACGTGCCCGCGAGAGTTTGAACGCCGGAGGTGAGTTGATTGTGATCGATCTGTTTGAAACCGACTCCGACGCCAAGCTGGGTGAAGCGATGGAAAGCCTCAAGCTGGAGCTTTGCACCAACGAGGGAGCGGTGCGGACAGCCACTGCAACCGAACGGCAGGTGATGGCGGCCGGTTTTCGCAAACCTCAATTCTCTTACCTGCCAGCCAGCCCGGTGCAGATGGGCATGCTGGTCGCCAGAAAAGCCTAGGGCTTTGCCGCCCTAAAGTTTAACGCCCAAAAGGACGCTGACTTTTTGCGCCCCGACTCGCTTGATTCTAGGCCTAACTTAGCAGGGGGTCTGCTCGGCATCGTCCGGTTGCCATCCCAGCCAAGTACGCAAATAATAGGTGCGCGTTGTGTCAGCGGCTCTTCAAACCTCTGGGTGTTCTTCTGTGTCCGACGAAATGACCGTCGAGCGTCCGGCAACTGAACCGTCCTATACGTTTTTCAGCCAGCTTGCTCGTATCTTTAACTCCGGGCAAGCGCGTTGCGTGATCCTGCACGGCAATATTTACGACCTGTTCTGGGACGGCAGCGATTATGTCCCGCTGATCCATTTCACGCAGGAAAAGACAGGCGTCGCGGGCTTGATCCGCTTGGTCTATGAGCTCAATGGCCCCATTCGCGTGGCCCCTGAAGACTACGATCGCCTGCGCGATGCGTGGATCGCTTGGAAGACCGGCATGGAGGTCGATTCTCTGAATCTGCGGGACCTCAAGCGACGCGAGAACCAGCTCGAGCAGCGTCGGCAAGAATACGATTCGCTGATCCGGGGCTCGATTGGAAATGCCACGCAGGCGCTCGAATTCCTCCGTCAATTAACAATCTGTTCCCGCTCGACGCTTAAAGAAAACTTGCTGATCGTGATCGAGGCGGCGGACATGCTGGTGCCAGCCGGCAGTGGCGATGTTGCGCAGTTAAACGACACCCAGATGCGACGGATCAGCATCGTCAGCGATTGGTTCGGTGATCCCGAATTCGTCAACGGCAGCGATTCGGTCTGTTTAGTGGCGGAATCACGCAGCCAGATCCATCCGCGCATCGGTCGGCTGCCACAATTGCTGTCCGTCGAAGTCCCGTCGCCAACCACCGAACAGCGTCTGCACTTTATCGAACACTTTCAGCAACAGTCGCAACGTCAGGCCGAACTGTGGAACACGGCACGCAATCTAGCCGAGTTCAGCGCCGGGCTCTCCATGCACGCGCTGCGGCAGTTGCTGGTCGAGGCAGCCTACAGTGGTCACGCGATGCAACCGGCCGACGTGATTCGCATGGTGCAGCATTACATCCAAAGCCAACTCGGAGAGGATGTGGTGGAATTCAAAAAGCCGTCCCATCGTCTCGACAGCGTGGTCGGCTTTTCGCAGCTAAAGCAATTCTTAAACACAAAGATGATCCCTCGCCTGAAAAGCAAAGGTGAAGCGGCTTTGCCCGGTGCAGCGGTCGCAGGCCCTATCGGCGGCGGCAAGACGTTTATCTTCGAAGCCGTCGCGGCGGAACTCAATATGCCCGTGTTGGTCCTGAAAAGCATTCGCAGTCAATGGTTTGGCCAAACCGATGTCATCTTTGAACGGCTTCGTCGCGTCCTCGAAGCATTGGAAAAGGTGGTCATCTTTGTCGACGAAGCGGATACTCAGTTTGGCGGCGTTGGTGCCGGCGCACACGAAACCGAACGCCGATTGACTGGTAAAATCCAAGCGATGATGAGCGACCCGCGACTGCGTGGTCAAGTCATCTGGCTGCTGATGACGGCGCGAATTCATCTGCTGTCCCCCGACATTCGGCGCCCCGGCCGAGTCGGTGACTTGATCATCCCGATTCTCGATCCACGGGACGAAGACCGACGCGACTTCATTCGTTGGGTCCTGCAGGCAACTCCCTTGGGCGGTGACGAAGAGGTTGTCGAACGACTCGATCGAGACGTCTTGGCCGCCACCTATTCTGCGGCCGCTTTCGCTTCACTGCGCAGCCAATTAAAAGCGGAACGGCCAGCCGACGAAGCGGAGTTGATCGAACTGATTCGCGACCACCTGCCGCCGGCAATCCAGCGCACGCGGCACTATCAAACCCTCCAGGCACTAGTCAATTGCACCCGCCGCAGTTTGCTGCCCGATCCAACGATCAGCGACAGCGAACGTGCCAAGTGGGAGCAAGAAATTCACCAGCTCGAGCGAGAAGGAATTCAGTGATGAAACAAACTGCAACTTGGTATCCAGCGTTCATCTTGGCCGTTTTCGGAATCGGTTTGCTGCTCGCTGACACGCCTCAGGCGGCGTCGCAAGAAAAATTCTCCGATCTGGTAGGCTCGGTTCCTGTCAAAGCGGTCGCAAAAACGGACGTGCTGCGGGTCCCTTTTATTACTTGGGGAGGGGACGTCGCGACATTCCACGCCAATGGTGGCCTGGAGACGCAAACCGGCTCGATTTTTGACAACCAAAAACTCAAGCTGAAATTAACACCCGGCGACGACTTCATCAGCCAGGTCAAAGACTACCTCGGTGGCAAAACGCCGTTTCTCCGCGGCACCCTGCGGATGCTCGGACAAGCCAGCGAGGTGATCGGCTCGGACCCCCGCACCAAGCCGGTCGTCATCATGCAACTCTCTTGGAGCGCTGGGGACCACATCGTGGCCCGCGAGCAACTCAAGACGCTCAATGACCTGAAAGGCAAACGGATCGCCTGCCAACAAGGCGGCCCGCATGTCGGTTTACTGTATGACTCCTTGGACGCCGCTGGCTTAACCAAGTCGGATGTCACGATTGTCTGGACCGCGGACCTGACGGGCCCTAACGGGGCTGCCGAAGCGTTCCGCAAAGACGCGTCGATCGACGCCTGCTGCGTGATCACACCCGATCTGTTTGGCTTGACAGGTGGCTTCGATTCGGTCGGCTCCGGCGCTGAAGGGACCGTCAAAGGAGCGCACGTGATCAACAGCACACAGCAGATGAGCCGCTCCATCGCGGACGTCTATGCGGTGCGCAAAGACTGGTACGACGCCAACCGAGAAACGGTCAAGCAGTTCGTCGCCGGTTACCTGCGGGCGACCAATGAAGTGGTGGAGATGCGTAAAGCTTTCGAATCGACCCAACGATTGTCGCCCGAGTACAAGGCGTTACTTACCCAGGCCCAGGAAATTTTGGGGCCCGAAGTGATCCCCAGCATCGAAGTCGACGGCCACGGGTTGCTGCTGGACTGCTCGTTTGTCGGCCTGCCAGGACAAATCGCGTTCTTCAACAACATCAACAACCAGAAGAATCAAAACGGTTTCGAAGCCAAAATGGCCGACGCCCTCGACTTGGCGACGAGCTGGGGTTACGCCGACGGTCGCTTTGGGTTTGAGCCTCCTGGATTGGATTACGCCGAAATCGCAAAAATTGCGGGCATCGAATTCACCCAGCCGGAAGCGACTGAAAAGTTTTCCGAAGCAGCCGAATCGATGGATTCGTTCTTTGGAGACAACCTCGACCAGAACACGATTGTCTCCTTCACGATCAATTTTGAACCCAACCAAATCGAATTCTCCGCCGATCGCTATGGTGCAGAATTTAACAAGGCCCTCAAAGAAGCCTCTACATTCGGGAACGCCCGCGTGGTGATCCGAGGCCACAGCGATCCCACCAAGACGCTGCTCGACATGCTGAAGGCAGGCATCAGCAAACAACTGATCCGCCAGTCCGGCACTCCCGGTAATTACAGCTATTTCCTCAAAGGCAAACCGCTCGACTTGGAGCAGACCGACGTCTTACTCAGCCTGATCGAACAGGGCATGTTCAGCGGCGGCACTCCCGATCCCAGTGTCACCGTTCAAGCAGCCATGAACCTTTCCAATAAGCGTGCCGAAGAGGTGCGCGATGCGTTGCTGAAATTTGCCAAAGATCAGAACGTGCAAATCGATCCTTCGCAACTGACCCCAGTGGGTGCGGGCATCGCCGATCCGCTCGTTCCCAAACCGAAGAACATGCTAGAGGCCAAACAGAATATGCGGGTCGAATTCCGGATCGTGAAGGTCGAAGCGGAGACCATTCCTGACTTTGATTTTTAGGGTATCGCGTTCACGGAAACAGCTCGTCTCGTTGGCTCTGACAGAAAGAAATCAAACATGCGTTCTCGCGTTGTAACTTTACTGACCTGCTTGATCGGCTGCTGCATTACCCTGGAAGGTTGGGCTCAGCAACGCGTGGTCGTGGTGCTCGATGACAGTGGATCGATGAGCGAACGTATGGCGGATCGGACCATGAAGATGGAAGCCGCCAAGCAAGCGTTGTTGGCGGTCTTGGGTGGTTTGTCGGCCGATGCGGAGGTTGGCGTCCTGGCCCTCAACACGCAGACCAACGAGGGAAATTGGGTGGTTCCGTTCGGACCGGTCGACAAAGCCGTTTACGTACCGCGGATTTCCGGAATCCGTGCCAACGGTGGCACGCCTCTCGGCGCGGCACTAAAAGTGGCGGCTGACCAACTACTGCAAGAACGCCGCAAGAAGATCTACGGCACCTACCGATTGTTGATCGTGACCGATGGTGAGGCGAGTGACCAATTCCTGTTGGATAGCTACCTGCCAGATATCAAGTCGAGGGGACTGGTGCTGGATGTGATCGGCGTCGACATGCAGGGTGACCATAGTTTGGCCACCGCCGTGCAGACGTACCGCAGAGCTGATGACCCGGCGTCGTTGCAGCAAGCCGTCGCGGAAGTGTTTGCCGAAAGTGGCGGAGATGGCGCTGGTCAAGATACTGCGGAGTCCGACTTTGAGTGGCTCGCGGGACTGCCCGACGAGGTGGCGGCCTCCGCCTTGACCGCGCTGGCCAACGGCAACACCAACAACGAACCCATTGAAGCGGGTAAGTCCCTAGAATCCAATGGAGGGAACAGCGGACCCAATGGGGCTCCACCGACCCGCTCCCCGCAAAGCCGTCCCGCTAGTAAAGGCGTATCGTTGTTGGCAAACTGCTTCGGCTGCTTTGTCGTGTTAGTCCTCGGCGTAGGGGTCATCGTTTTTCTGTCCGTCGTGATGCGACGTCGCTGATTCGTTTACGATTTTTCACAAAGGTTTGCGTCGCGTGAATAAAGGCAAGTTCCTCGCTGTCTGCCTGATTTGGCTGATGCTGTTTGGTATCGGAGCGACCGTTTGGCGGCTGGTGATCTCGCCGGCAATGAAGGAGGAACAGGAAGCCCAAGTCCGCCAAGAGCAGGAGCAGGTGCTCCATGACACGATCGGGGGCTTGCCATACAAACATGAGGTCACCCTAGCGCTCGATTCTTTCTCGGGCTATGCCATATTGCGCAGCAAGCGGTTTTCACAACTGCTTCGGCAACGAGAAATCAAGTTAAACCTGGTCGATGATCAAGCCGACTACACAGGGCGTTTGAAGCATCTCCAGGATGGCAAGACGCAAATGGCCGCGTTCACCGTCGATGCGTTGATCAAGACATCCGCCGAGCATGGCAGTTTGCCAGGCACAATCGTGGCGTTGATCGATGAGACACGCGGTGCCGATGCGATGGTCGCCTACAAGTCAGTCATTAAAGTGGTGGATGACCTGAATGATCCGGCTACCGAGTTTGTCTTGACACCCAACAGTCCCAGCGAAACCTTGACGCGGGTGGTGATGAGCAATTTCGCGATGGACCGTTTATCGACAGACCCTTTTGTCGAAGCCACCGACGCCGAAGATGTTTTTCGACGCTACCAAAAATCGGACAAGAACTCGCGACAAGTGTTTGTTCTGTGGGAACCGTATGTGTCAAAGATGCTGGCCAATGACAATCTCCACGTCGTCATCGATAGCTCTCGCTTTACCGGTTACATCGTCGATTGCTTGGTGGCCGATCGTGACTTCCTGGTCAAAAACCCGCAAGTGGCCGAGGATGTGGTCGAATGCTACTTCCGGGCTCTGTATGACTATCGACAGCCTGAACAAATGACGCAGTTGGTCAAAGCCGATGCCGGCGAGGCCGACTCGATGGATGACGCCACGGCCCAAAAACTGGTCTCCGGTATCGCCTGGAAAAACACGCAAGAGAACTTTGCTCACTTTGGCTTGCGTCCCAATGATGCGGTGCAACATCTCGCCGATATCATCGAAAACATTACCGAAGTGCTGCTGAAAACCGGCGCGATCACCCGCGACCCCACCGACGGCCAACCCAACAAACTGTACTTCGACTCGCTATTGAAAAAGCTGTCCGACAGTGATTTCCATCCGGGCACCGAAGGCGAAACCATCGCGCAAGTCACCGACTTGCCGCCTCTCAACGAGGAGCAGTGGAAACGCTTGCAACCGGTGGGGGAACTGCCGGTGCCCAACCTTGTCTTCGCTCGCGGCACCGACCGCTTGGATGCCCGCAGCCAAACGATCCTAGACGACCTGGTCAAGCAATTGACCACCTGGCCGACTTACTACGTGATTGTCCGTGGCAACGCTTCGCTGCGTGGCGATTTGGAAGCAAACAAGCAACTTGCTACAAAACGCGCCGAATCGGTGCAGGCGTACCTCACCAGTCACGGGATTTCGCCGCAACGGATTCGAGCCGTGGGCGGCGACCCTAGCGGTTCGACCAGTGTTTCATTCGTCCTGGGACAGTTGCCATACTGATCCTTCGCTATACTACCGCCAGGTGGAGCCTCGATGATGGGAGAACCCGCGACACAAACAAGGTAATGATTCGACGAAGCGGTCGAAGGAGATGACGTTGGAAGAAGTGAAGCGAAAGGTGCTAATCGACCTGTTTGCCTCACCAGGAACGCTGGTCCCGATTGTGATCGGCCTGAGTGCATTGATGTATTCTTGGGCGGTTGGAGGCGTCCCGGCAGCCAACGGCGTGGGACTGATGGGGATCCTGGGAGGTGTCGGCTTTTTCGCCTCACGCTTGGTACTGGGCCTGGAAGGCATGACCAAGCGAGCCTACGAAGCGTTACTACAAAGCCGGCAGCAACAGCAGGACCACTCCCTCGACGAACTCGAAAGACGACTATACGGCGACCAAGACCATCGCACCGAAACGGTCCTCAGGCACTTGCGAGAGTTGCACCGCACGTTCACCGCAAGTTGTCGCCAACAAACCGTTGTTGCGATGCACCACGCCGTGATCGGCCAAGTCGAACAGATCTTCAACGCCAGTGTCGGACAGTTAAGACGCTCGCTGGAATTGTTCCAAGTTAGCCAGAAATTGACCGGCAAAGCACAACAAGACATTTTAAGCGAACGAGAGCGAGTGATCCGTGAAGTGATCGAGACGAGAGATCACCTCAGTATCACGATCGAACAGTTCCAGTCCTTCGTGACCCGGCGCAACCAATCCGAACTAAGTCAACTGAGGGACGAATTGGACGAAACCCTCAAGGTGGCTCAGCGAACCGAAGAACGGATGGCCAAAATCGGCCAAGAGAAGAAGCTTTACGACGAATCCGAGTTTGAATAGAGAGGTAAGCGTTTATGTTTTCAGCAATTGGTAAATACATTCGTGCGGTCTGGTACTTGATGACGTTTCGGGTGGACAAAGCCAGCGAAACACTCCGCATGAACCCAGGCGTGATCTCCGCAAACTACGACCGGATCATCGTCGACAAGAAAGCTCGGCTGAACCAATACAAAGACGCCATTAGTGCAATGGTTGCTCAGGAAGAGACCAAAAAACATAAGCTGAAATCGCTTAACGAAGAGATCGAGCGACTGCAGAAACTCAAGTCGGGCGCAGCTTCGAAAGCCAAAAAAATTGCCGCCAAACATGCCGGTGACGCGGTGGCGACCAAGAACGACCCCGAATACCTTAAGTGCCAATCGGCCTTTCGAGATTTTAGCTCGACGCTTGAGGAAAAAGAGTCACGTGCGATTGAAATCGAGGGTGATCTCGAGGATCTGATTAAAAACGTCGCTGGCCACCAGACCCAGATTCAATCGTTAATGCGTGACCTGGAAAAACTGAAAGAAGAAAAACACGAAGCGGTCGCCGATGTGCTGTCGGCTCGCGAAGAAGAGCAGATTGCCGATATGATGACCGGGCTGAGCAATGATCGCACCAGTGAAGAACTGCGAGAATTGCGAGAGCTTCGCCAGAAGGCGGGTGCCAAGGCTCGGGTCAGCCGTGAACTCGCAGGCTTGGACACCAAGCGCGCCGAGGAGGATTTCATGGAGTACGCCCAGTCCAGCGAAGCCAACGACGAGTTCGATGCTTTAATCGGATTAGGCGAACAGACCAGCGTCAGCGAAGCACCGCAACAAGATGCGCGCCTTCCGGAGTAACCATTCCGGCCCTCGTTTACAGGTCACGCTGCGTCGCAATAGCAGCGTGACAAAACCGTCTAACTCAGGAGTTCACACAATGAAATACTTTCCATCACTAGGTCTCTGTGCCTTCATGGCGTTTGCGGGTTGCACCGGCAAGGAATCGACCACCACGTCCAATGTTTCCGCCGATGGAGCAGCAGCCCCCGCGTTCACACTCGCTTGGAGTGAATACCCCTCCTGGTCTGTGTTTGGAGTCGCCGATGAACAAGGACTGATCGATGGCGATGAAGGCGCTATGGGCGAGATCGAAACCAAATGGAATGTCGACATCGTGCTGAAGCAAGCCGACTATGATACCTGCTTGTTGTTTTACGGATCATCGCAAACCGATGCCGTCTGCATCACCAATATGGATACCTTGCCACCGTCGCTGACACGCGATTCGGTAGCGATCCTGCCGACCAGCACGAGCGTCGGGGCCGATGCCTGCATCGTCGTTGGCATGGACAGCATTGATGACCTGAAAGGCAAAACCACCTTTGGACTGGAGATGTCGGTTTCGCAATATTGCTTCGAACGCAACTTGGAACTGCAAGGCAAAACGATCGAGGACTTTCCGTTCAAAAACATGGACCCGGGTGCCGCCGCACAAGCGATGCAGAGCGGTCAAGCAGCCACCGAATCGATCATGGTCTGGAATCCGTTTGTAATGCAAACATTGCGGACCCGCGATGGCGCCAAAGTGCTCTTTGACTCGTCCACGATTCCCGAGGAAATTATCGACATGGTGGTGATCGGAAAGGATTCGCTGGGCAAGCCAGGTGGAGAAGCGTTCGCCGCGGCAGTCGTCGACTGTTTTTACGAAATCTGCAAGCGAATGGAAGACCCCGAATTAGGCGACAAAACGCTGGTTCAGTTAGGCGAAAAGTTCAGCAGCCTCAATCTCGAGGACATGCAGGAAGTGGTCAAGCAAACCCAGTTTTACTCGACGCCCGAGGCAGGCATGGAATTGTTTAACAAAGAGAAGTTCCAAAATGAAACGATGCCTCAAGTGGTCGATTTCTGTGTGTCACACGGGATCGTTGACAACAAGCCCAAACTGGGTTTCGGTGATGACTCGGCACAAGTGAACTTTGTGACGACGTACATTGAAAAAGTAAAGGCTGAGTAGCAACGCATGATTCGTCAGCCGATTCAGTTTTCGACCAAGATCGGCATCTCGACGGTGGCGATCTTGGCTTCGCTTGCCACCTACGAGATGCTTGCCCGGCATCAGTCGAACATCAACCCTAAACAAACCACCGTCCCCAGCTTGCTGCAATTCGGGGAAGGTTTCCATGAAATCACGGAGGCGAACGACAAAGGGGAAACCTGGCTTGGGCAAGACCTCGTCGCCACATTTGGGCGACTGGCCGTTGGCTTGGGACTGGGCGTGGTGCTGTCGGTCGTGATTGGGGTTGCGATGGGAGCCTACCCTTGGGTGGAAGCCCTGTTCGCGCCACCGGTACTGTTCCTCGCCAAAATCCCTCCCACAGCCATGTTGGCGGTCTATTTTGTGCTGTTTGGCACCGAAGGTGAAATGTTTGTCGCCATGGTGGGGCTATCGGTCTTCTTTACGTTGGCCCAGTCGGTCTATTCGGCGGCCAAAAAAGATGTCACCGACCACGTTGTCTACAAAGCCTACAGTCTGGGCGCAAGCAGCCCGGAGGTAATCTTTGAAGTGCTCTGGAAACAGATTTTGCCACGCGTCATCGAAGCGATTCGGCTGCAAATTGGACCCGCGATGGTTTTTCTTATCGCGGCGGAATATGTCGTTGGGGACGTCGGGTTTGGTTACCGTATTCGCATCCAAGGGCGACGCATGAACTTTGATGTGGTCTATATCTACTTGGTGATCCTAGGCGCCAGCGGGCTAGGACTGGACTGGTTGCTGAACTGCACCCGCCGCAAACTCTGCCCCTGGTTTGGAGAATAGCGTGGCACACGCTTTAACGATCGACGCGGTCTCGCACTGGTTCGGATCAAACAAGGTGCTGAACAATCTGAATTTGCAAATTTCCGACGGCCAAATTGTGGCTGTCGTCGGACCGAGCGGTTGCGGCAAGTCGACGCTATTGCGGGCGATCCTGGGGACGCATCCGCCCAAAGCAGGCGAAATTCGAGCCGCTGGCCAAAGGGTCACGCGGCCCTCGCGCGCCGTGGGCATCGTTTACCAACATTACGCCCTCTACGATTTCTTGACAGCACAAGAAAACGTGGCCTTTGGTTTGAAACTAGACCAAACCAACATGGCCTTTCGCACCTTTCAATTCTTTCAGTGGCAAAAACTGAAGGAACAACACCTCCAGCAAGCCTCCGAGTTCCTCTGCAAAGTGGGACTCGAGAAAGCGATCCACAGTTACCCGCACGAAATGTCGGGCGGCATGCGGCAACGTGTGGCAATCGCCCAGGCGATGATCATGCGCCCCAAGATCCTGCTGCTTGACGAACCATTTGGTGCACTGGACGAATCGACCCGCACGGAATTGCAGATGATGTTGCTGCATTTCTATCAGGAGAACCTCGATGCGCGAGAGAAAGGTGAAGATCCTCCCTATACGATTCTGATTGTCACCCACGAACTGAACGAAGCGTTGTATGTGGCCGATCGCGTAATCGGATTGTCCCAGTACCACGCCGACGGAGCGAACGGGGCGACCATTGTTTACGATCGCCCATGCCCCGTTTTCCACCCCGACGATCCGCGTGACTTCGGCAGGTTTGTCGAGCAGCGAGAAGAACTCCGCAAAGCGGTATTCGACACCGAGGAAAACAAACAACACGAGCAGTACATCACGTACTGGAGTGAGCGTCAGCAAGCCGAATCGGCGGTCTCCTAGCGGGACACTCCTTGACCGTGGGTGGGTTGAGTAAAACCGGTCCGTCGAGTGCAATAGCGGTCGACCGCAACTCTTCATCGCTGAAAGGCAAACCATGGCTCGTCGTTTCGTAAATGAATTATCCGAACAGGAAACGCTGAACGAGATCTATCGTGCAGCGGACAAACAACTGCGGGCGAATCGTCAGGGTGGTAAGTACATCCTGATGAAGTTGGCCGATCGCACCGGCACCATGACCGGGATGTTGTGGAATGCCGACGAAAAGGTCTTCGAATCCTTTGAACGTGGGGACTACGTCCGCTGCCTGGGACGCACACAACTGTACAACGGCGGCTTGCAAGCGATCCTGACGGAAGTCACGCCGGTTCCTGTCAGCGAAGTCGATATCGCCGACTTTGATCGCTACGACGCCAGCGTTGCCGACGACCTGGAAGTTCGCCTGAGAGCCGTTTTAGGAAGCCTCAAGAACGTTCACCTGCGGCGACTCGGCGAAGCCTTCCTGGCCGACGAGGACTTTGTTGCTCGATTGAAAGTCGCTCCCGCAGCGGTCAGCAATCACCACGCCTACCCGGGTGGCTTGCTGCAACACACCATGGACCTGATCGATTTGGCTAAAGCCATCGAGCCCAAATACCCCAACATTGACTTTGAATTGGTCACCATGGGAGCCTTCCTGCACGATCTCGGCAAGATCGAGGAACTCTCCGCCGCCGGCGAGGCCACCTACACCGACCGCGGGCAATTGGTCGGGCATATCGTGATCGGAGTGCAGATATTGAACGAAAAACTCCGCTCCGTCGATGACTCGGTAGATGAACCGATGCCCAATACCCTGCGTTGGCAACTCGAGCACCTGATCCTCAGCCATCATGGGCAATTGGAGTACGGCAGCCCGAAGATCCCGCTCAGCCTGGAAGCGATCGCGCTGCATCACCTCGACAACCTCGACGCCAAACTCGCCGCTACGACGGCGGTCATTGAGTCCGACATCGCCACCGAAGGCAATTGGACCAACTACAATCCCACCATGGGGCGCAAATTCTGGAAACCGTGAGGTTTGCCGAGGCGGCAACTTGGGAACGCGAAGGGCGCCTCGCGAGCGTTATCCAGCCGCCCCATTTCCAGAATTGGCACCCTTCGGTTACAATTCGGGGCTTTCATTCCCCGATCGCGATCGGGAAGCCCACTGCGTCCGTCATTCACCCAGTAATATGTTTGAATCGCTCTCTGAAGGCCTGCAAACCGCCTTTAAAAGCTTGCGTGGTAAAGGCAAGCTCACCGAGAGCAATATGCGCGAAGGGCTGCAAACGGTCGAGCAAGCGATGCTCGAGGCCGATGTCAGCTATCCGGTCGTGCAGGAATTCATGCAGCACGTCACCGAGCGTGCGTTGGGAAAACGTGTGCTGCTCAGTTTGCGGCCGCATGAAGAGCTGATCCGGATCGTTTACGACGAACTGGTGTCGATTCTCGGACCGGTCGATTCATCGCTGCACCTGAAGGAGTCGGGCTGTACGATACTGATGCTTTGCGGGCTGCAAGGATCGGGCAAGACGACGACCTGCGGCAAGCTCTCGCAGTTGCTGCTCGAACAAAAAATCACGCCCACTTTGGTAGCTGCCGACCTGCAGCGCCCCGCAGCAATTGAACAACTACATGTGATCGGCCGGCAATTGGGCGTGCCGGTCTACAGCAATCCTGACGAAAAGGATCCGGTCAAGGTTTGTCAGGCAGGTGTCAAACAGGCCGCCGCGAATGGCTCACGTGTGGTCATCCTTGACACTGCGGGCCGGTTGGCAATTGACAAGGAATTGATGGCGGAACTAAGCCGCATCGATAAGAAGGTCAGCCCCGACCAGGTCTATCTGGTGGTTGACGGCATGACCGGACAAGACGCCGTGAACAGCGCGGGCGCTTTCAACGCCGAGCTAGAGCTTGACGGCGTGGTGATGACGAAACTGGACGGAGATGCTCGCGGCGGGGCACTGCTGTCGGTCAAGCAGGTCACCGGCGTCCCCATCAAATTCATCGGCACAGGCGAGCACTTTGATGCCTTAGAACCGTTCCGTCCAGAGGGCATGGCCAGCCGGATCCTCGAGATGGGCGACATGGTGGCTGCTGCCCGCGAAGCCCACCGGATCGTCGATGACCAGGAGCGCGAGGAACTCGAAGAAAAGATGGCGTCCGGCGAGATGACGCTGGATGACTTCAAAGGCCTGATGGAGAAAATTGCCAAGCCAGGCTTGATGGGCAAAATGATGTCGCTGATTCCTGGCATGGGTCAGATGAAGGAAATGATGGAGAATGAAGACGTCAGCGGGGGCGTCAAACAGACGATTGGCCTGATCAACAGCATGACAAAGGCGGAGCGTCGCAATCCAAAACTGATTGACGCTAGTCGCCGGATGCGAATTGCCGCGGGGGCCGGGGTGCAGGCTCCGATGGTCAATCAACTGGTCAAACAGTTTGATCAGATGAAGCCGATGATGCAGATGATGGCGGGCGGCAGTGCCGCCGATCGCGCTCAAATGATGCGTCAGATGCAAGCGGGTGGCATGGCTGGCGATCCACTGGGGAGCATGAAAGTTAAAAAGAGCACCGGTAAACGGCTCAGCCCGGCAGAGAAGGCAAAGCAACGTAAAGTGCGAGAGAAAGAATTGCGTCGCAAACGGCGTGGACGATAGAAAAGGCTTCAGGACTCTTTTGAACGGACCTCACTGTAAGCTCCGCGGCAAAAGAATCCTGACCCCTTTTTGAAGTGTTTCCTACTGGATTCCCGAACGGTTCGGGATCCTTGGTGGCGAGAGCCATCTGACGACTAAACGAAAGTGAAGTTTTCAAAGACACGGATTAGATCTCTGGAGTGATAGAGCTGTGGCAGTACGTATTCGATTGAAGAAAATGGGACGCGCTCACCGTCCTTTCTACCGCCTATGTGCGGTTGACCAACGATCCCCTCGCGACGGACGCGTGATCGAAGAACTCGGGCATTACGATCCCTTGGGCCCTGAGACCGACGCACGGGCAATCCTCAAAGGAGATCGCATCAACTACTGGCTCAGCGTTGGAGCTCAACCGAGCGACAAAGCGGGTGTGCTGATTAAGAAGTACGGTGAGAACGGCACGCACCTTGAAAAACAACAAGAGGCCCTCGATCGCCTCTCCAAGCGGAAACAGTACGAGTGGACTCCTGCTCCTGTAGCTCCGCCGAAACCGGCCAAGAAAGAAGAACCTGTGGCCGAGGAAGCCGCTGAAGCAAGTAGCGAAGAAGCGGCCAGCGAGGAAGCGACGCCCGAAACGACTGAGTAGGAAATCGTTCGCTGATGCGTTTTGACATCGTTACCCTCTTTCCAGCAATCTTTGATGGATACCTCACACAGAGCCTGCTGAATAAGGCGATTCAGCGTGGGTTAGTTGAAATCCATCGACATGACTTGCGAAACTGGTCGAACGATCCAAAGCATCACAAGATCGATGATCGCCCGTTTGGAGGCGGACCCGGGATGTTGATTCAGGTCCAACCCACGGTCGAATGTGTAGAGGAAGTTGAACGCGACTGCGAATTACCGACCAGACGAATTCTATTGACACCGCAAGGGAAAAAGCTGGACCAACGTCTGGCCGAAGACCTTGCCATGAGCCCTCGCCTGATGCTGCTGTGCGGCCGATACGAGGGCTTTGATCAACGGGTGATGGATATCCTTGAACCCGAAGAGATCAGTGTCGGTGACTTTGTGCTCAACGGTGGTGAAGTGGCCGCGATGATCGTTGTCGATGCGGTCGTCCGTTTAATCCCGGGCGTCCTTGGCGACGAATTAAGCCATTTCGATGACTCATTCAGTCGTGGAAATCGGATGCTCGAGTTTCCGCAGTACACGCGACCTCGTGAGTACCGCGGACATAGCGTTCCCGAAGTGCTGCTTGAAGGTGACCATCAGCGGATTGCTGCTTGGCGATCCGCGGCAAGTCGAGCACGGACTGCCGAACGTCGCGGAGATCTACTGAACGATTCGCGAGATGCCGAAACCGAATAAACTTAAGAATCCATAACCAGGAAAACGATATGTCCCACAAAATTATGGAACTGGTTGAAAAATCCAGTTTGAAAGACGAAGTCCCTCAGTTCGATATCGGCGATACCGTCGATGTACACACCAAGATTCTGGAAGGCGATAAAGAACGCATCCAAATCTTCTCGGGCACCGTGATCGCACGCAGCGGCTCCGGCACACGGGAAATGTTCACCGTGCGGCGGATTGTTGCCGGCGAAGGAGTGGAACGCAAGTTTCCCATCCACAGCCCGCGGGTTGCCAAGGTCGAAGTCAAACGCAGCAGCGTGGTGCGACGTGCCAAGCTGTACTTCTTACGAGATCGCGTTGGCAAGGCGGTTCGCCTGAAAGAACGCCGTCGTACCTAGGTCGAACGTTGATCAAGAACCTGCTCCGTAACGTCAGTCGCCATTACCAAGACTGGCGTTACGGCAAGGTCGATGCCTCGGCAGCCTTGGGAAAACGAGGCGAACAGACGGCCGCCCGTTTGTTACGCCGCAAACGTCTTCAAGTGATCGCCGAAAGCGAAAGCGACCGTGCTGGCGAAGTTGATTTGATCGCCGTCGATGGCCGGACCATTGTTTTTGTCGAAGTCAAAACGCTGGCGAGCACGCGTCCTGGGCATCCGGCCGATCGCGTGGATGACGCCAAACAACAGCGACTGACCCGAGCCGCACTGCGGTTTCTGAAACGGCATAAATTGCTCGAATATCGCTCCCGTTTCGATGTCGTGGCCATTTGGTGGCCCGCAGAGCAACCGCAACCAACGAAAATCGTGCACTACGAAAACGCTTTCGAAGCTCACGGGAGCGGGCAATTGTTTTCCTAAAGGCCGCTTCACGGTGCCGCCCGATTTCGGGCCTGCAGAAAGCAAATCAGCCGAATCGCGTTGTCCAGTCGCTGATCGGCACGGCATTGACCATCGACTCTCTCATCGGCAACCGGCACGCCGATCTGCTGGAGCAATTCTTCCAGCGTTCCACGCGGCCGCATCGATTCCCACTGAATCGACTTGAGCGTCAAGCAGGGTGGCAGGGGCAGACCGGCAGCGGTCAGCAATCGAGCGGTCGACTGGTGATAGACCACCAGCGTATCTCCCGGCCGCAAAAAAGCTTGCCAAGCGTCGCGAAAGGCTGCCACCGAGTGGGCCCTTTCAAAATCAGCCTCACGTAATTTCAGATGCGACAGCACGCTTGCCGAGAGTGGCACCACCGGCTCGATCGCGCATCGCATTGCCTGCTTGGTACCTAGACGCTGGGCCGTCCAAAAGACCGGCAACCGCATGTCCGGCTCACTGACCATACGGTTGGCACGATCAAAGCTGGAAGCACTCTCTCCGTAGGCCACCACCACCGAAGCATCGTTGTCGAGCAGCACGCGTGGCAAATTTGGATTCGATAACGCGCGTCGCGATTGCAGAACACGTCGCTGATCGGCGGCTCCCATCTGCTGAATTTGCTGATCGACCATCGTTTCAAACGCAGCGAGCAACGCCTGCCAGCCGTTCGTCTCCGGTTCAATCGCTTGCAATGCCTGCGTGGTCGCTTCGATGGTCGACAGTGCCGTTTCGGTGGGCTCGCGACGAATCCGGTAACGGCTCGGTTCGCTGGGCTGCAAGCAGTAGCGCGGCAGCCGCTGGATCGCCGGGATATCACGCATCAGCGTTTTGGCATGGTGCCAGGTTCCGTCGATAACCACCAACTGAGAAGGCTGCTGCTCGGGTGGCAAGTCAGACAGGACCTTGGCACCGGGCGCAGGATACAGCACGCCGGCTCCGGGCCGAAAAGGAAAACGTTCGGCTGCATCGGCGAGACGATGATTGTGGTCGACTAACAATGTCGAGTTCCGCAGCGCGCGATGGACGATTCTCGCGGTGTTAAATGGGTGAAATCGTTCCCGCATGTGTTGCAGGATGAGGACCTCGGTACGATTGGCGATCGACGGGATGGCCTTACAAAAACAGGACTCCCGCGGTCGGTAGCAGCCATAGCAACGCTGGCGATGCGTCACGACGCCGACTTTAGATGCTCGTAGGCTTTGGGGGTGGCCATGCGACCGCGACGGGTGCGAACGATCAACTCGTAACGCAACAGAAACGGTTCGACTTCGTCTTCCAGAGTATCGCTACTGCAGTTCATCGTGTGAGCGATGGCTTCGATTCCGGCCGGCCCGCCGGCGAACACACGGACCAAGGTCTGCAGGTAGGCACGATCTTGTTTATCCAATCCCAAGCGATCCACGGCGATCATATCCATCGCCCGATTCGCAGTCTCCAGATCGATTCGGCCGCTGGCTTTGCTCTGCGCGTAGTCGCGGATCCACAACAGGCGGTTGTTGGCGATACGTGGCACGCCACGGCTGCGGCGAGCCACCTCCATCGCCGATTCTTCGTCGATGGCAACTTTCAGTTTGGTGGAGTTGCGTCGGACAATCTCGCAGAGGTCTTCGATCGGATAGAAACCGAGGTGTTCGCGAATCTGAAAACGGTCACGTAGCGGACCACTAAGCATACCGGCCCGCGTCGTGGCTCCAATCATTGTGAAGGGTCGCAAATCAAGATTGAGCGTTCGCGCGCTGACTCCTTCGCCTAGGACAATATCGATGCGAAAGTCCTCCATCGCCGTATAGAGGTACTCCTCGACACTGCGTGGCAAACGGTGGATCTCGTCGATAAACAGCACCGACCCTTCGGAGACGTTTGTGAGGTAAGGGATCAAATCCTTCGGAGCCTTCAGCCCGGCGCCGTTGGCAAATTGCACCACCGTTCCCATCTCGTTGGGAATCACCGTTGCAAACGTCGTTTTGCCGAGACCGGGAGGGCCGTCAAAGAGGATATGCCCCAGCGGTTCCTCCCGTTGCCGAGCGGCGTCGATCGCGATCCGCAATCGCTCGATGACATCGCCTTGGCCAACCATTTCCGACATCCGCCGCGGACGCAAGCGATTATCTTCGACAGGCAGACCGTCCGCACCCGAAACTTGCGGGTTTGAAGGCAGTTTCTCGCCCTTGATTTCGGGATCTTCGTCATCCGGTTTGGATTGCTGGTAGATTGTTTCGCGAGCCATCGCCGGCGGCAGTCCGTTGCGGAGGAACCTTGAAATGCAGAACAATCTCTTTAATCTACCCCTTCGGACCATTGTTGGCGAGTGAGAAACCGATGAGCGACGCACTTCGCGACCCAGAAGAACTGACAAAATACGAGCCCTACCTGCGAATGCTTGCCAGGGTCAAGATGCGGCGAGCCTACCAGGCCAAGCTGGGCGCGTCGGACATCGTTCAGCAAACGCTGTTGCAAGCGGTTCAGGCGATTGACGATTTCCGCGGGGGGACCGATGCGGAATTGCGGGGTTGGCTGAGGCAGATTTTGGCTCGGAACATTGCTCACCTCGATCGCGACATGCATCGCGACAAACGCGATGTACGGCGTGAACGTTCGATTGAGGAACGGCTGCAGCAGTCCTCGATGCGTCTGGAAGGCTGGTTGGCGGGAGCGGGCCCGACCCCCAGTCAACATGCGGTTGCCGGAGAGCATGTGCTGCATTTGGCAAGCGCGATCGAGAGGCTACCGGAGGGCCAGCGAGATGCCGTTCGTATGCATTATCTGGAAGGCCGGAAATTGTCCGAGGTTGCCAGCCAATTAGACAAGAGCACCAGCGCAGTGGCTGGTTTGCTCCACCGAGGCATGAAGTCCCTGCGAAGCGAGTTGGCCAGCCTCACGGGTAATCGTTCGAGCCCCTAACTGGACAGCGCCCATGGAATCAAATCCCCCAATGGTTTGAGACGTTTACGCAACGATTAGACGTTTTGGCATTCGCCACGGTTTTCTGTGCAATAACCGCAGCACGGTCAACCCATTCAAAAGCCCATTCAGAAGCCTATTCAACGGACGCCTGTGGGGCGGGTCGCGGCCCAACGGTCAGCACTTCCCAAGGCTTGGGGTAGAAATACAAGGGCTCGATTCGGCCTGCATGATTTCGGTAACTGCCCCGGTGGACATGCTCGTGCCAACTCATCGCCTCCTGGCTGGTCGGCGCGAGCACGTGAGCCAATTTCCCGCCGACATAGGTGGGTCGGTTGTAAACCCGACGATAGGAAGGAGGCAGCCGATTGCCAAGCGGCGGAATGGGGTCGAACCGAGGGTGCGTCGGTGGCAAGGAAAGGTGTGGACCGTGGCCCCACAGATTGGTCGACGCAGGTAGCACGAGGAATAACAAAATCAGTAAACGCATCCGCTCCATCCCCTCGGTGACACTCTTCTTTAGATCGGTCTCCGCCCGCTTTGTATTTCTGTCATCGTCGGAAACCGTGGCGGCTTGGCAAGCATTTAAGCCAGCAAAGGGTCGTAGCAATTGCAGCGGTTGTGACGTGACCACCAAATGGTCACGGTCGCACGTGCCCGAGACACCTCTGGGCCCGGTGCGGACCTTGGCCAACGGTGCAGCGAATCACCAACGAGGCCTTGGGCGTTGCCAACAGCATCCGTAAGATGGGGATTGGCAACGAAGAGCAAAGAATCGCTGTTTGGCACATCCCACAGAGACCGCATCGACAAACTCGATAAACGCATTGGTAACGAAGATGAATTTACCTCGACAGAAGTTGCTGGGCCTGATTGCCGGGCTCGCCATCGCAGGCCTGCATGCGGAGCCGGCGAAGGCGAACGCTTTGACGGTCCCATGGCAGGCTGTCGACCAGATCCAGCGTTACGGAGCAACGAGCTTTCGCAATGCTGGCATGCCAGCCTCCGAACTGCCTGATAGCACGCAGCAATTAATTGTCGAAATGTTGCGCCGCTGCCCCTCACGCAACTGGTCGCAAGCCGTTTCAGGTGAAGCAGAGGCCTCCCATCGGGAATTGAACCGTGCCGTCTGGCGGATCGTCAAACGTTGGAAGCGGCAGCGGACGCCACAGTCACTCGAAGGCAACGCCGCGGCCCGAAATCTAGTGGTGGGCGACCGTCGTCGTCGTGGCCTGACGCTAGAAGACTTGCAGAGCTTGCCGGGTGCCGATTTATCGGACCGTCAGGCAAAAATCCTGCACTTGCTTTGCCAAGGCTACTCCCACAAAGAAATCGCCGCCGAGCTGCGTCTGGACCATCCGCAGCAGGTCAGTCACGAGAAGTACCGAGCGGTCCAGAAACTGCGGCGAGCTTGGATGCGTAGCGAATCGGTCTAGCTAGCATCGCAAGCGTTCCCGCTTCCGCTAAAGTCGGCTCAAGCGGCAAGGTTTACCTAGTCGATACAAACAGTCAGCGAGTTCGCACGCCGACCTTTTTGTTGATGGGGAATCGATTCACGCCATGGCTACCGTTGCCGACGAAAACACCTCCCGCCCGCCTCAAGCGATGAGCGGCTTGACCCGCTGGATCATCGACTGGGGTTCCGGCGCCGTGGACGGCCTGACGTTGGTGGGGGACATGGCGATGTTCACTTGGCGGATGCTGGTGTGGATGTTTACGCGGCTGCCGCCCAAGGGAACGTTGCTGATAAATTTTTACCAGGTGGGAGTCCTCAGCCTGCCGGTCGTCTCTTTGACGGGCACCTTCATCGGCATGGTGCTGGCCGTCCAAAGCTATTATCAGTTCCATTCCATCGGGCTGGAAAACCAGTTGGGCGCGGTGATCAATATGTCCTTGGTCCGTGAACTGGGGCCGGTGTTGGCCGCCACGATGTTGGCGGGCCGGGTCGGCAGTGCGATGGCGGCCGTATTGGGAACGATGCGTGTCACCGAACAGATTGACGCGTTGACAACGATGGGCGCGGACCCCATTCATTACCTGGTGGTTCCACGGTTCCTAGCCTGCATCTTGTTAATTCCGGCGTTGACCGTGATGGCCGACTTTATGGGCATTGTGGGCGGCTACTTTTACAGTGTGATCGTGTTGGGGATTGATCACGCGCCCTACCTCATGCACTCGCGCGACTTCGTCAGTGGCTTCGATTTTTTCACCGGCATCTTCAAGAGTTTTTTCTTTGGGGGCACGATCGCGATCGTGAGTTGCTACCGCGGCTTTCATTGCCAAGCCGGTGCCGATGGAGTGGGCCGCGCCGCCACCGCTTCCTTTGTGCATTCCTTCGTGTTGATTTTGGCGCTCGACCTGTGTCTCAACATTTTGCTCGATGCGATGTACTTCCGGTTTTACCCTGAAGGCGCGTCGATCCTGTGACAAGTGCGCCGATCCACCCCATGGCGCCTGATTAACTTTCTCACCGCCGACCTTTGATTCGCTACCGATTATGTCCGACGTTCCTCAACCCGACGCCACTGTCTCGTCCAGCGAGCCCGCCGATGTGCTGGTCCATGGCGACGCATTGACGGTCATGTTTGGCAAGCAAGCGGTGCTGCGTGACGTCAGCATTGCAATTCCTCGAGGCCAGACCCTGGCGATCATCGGAGAGAGTGGTTGCGGAAAAACGGTACTTTTAAAAACGCTGGTGGGCTTGGTGAAACCGTCGCGGGGCGAGGTTTGGTTCGACGGGCAAAACCTCGCCAAGTTAGCTGACAAGCCGCTGACGGCGGTTCGCAAGCGGATGGGGTTTGTGTTTCAGAACGCCGCCTTGTTCGACAGCATGTCGATCTTTCAGAACATTGCTTTTCCGCTGCAACAGCATGCCGTGTGCGAGGCAAAAGAGATCGAACCGCGAGTCATGCAACGATTGGGCGAAGTCGGTTTACCGCCGGAAGTCGCACGCAAGAAACCGGCGGAACTGTCCGGCGGGATGCGCAAACGTGTAGGGCTAGCTCGTGCCTTGATTATGGAACCCGAACTGTTGGTTTATGACGAGCCAACCACAGGGCTCGATCCGATCATGAGCGACGTGATTAACGAGTTGATCCTAGGGACTCGTCGGCGGTACCCGGTGACGAGCATCGTAGTGACTCATGACATGCATACGGCGCGTAAAGTAGCGGACAGGGTGCTGATGTTGTACCCCCGAACACGGTTGGCTCGGCATGAAAGTCAAGTTTTATTTGATGGCCCGCCAAGTGATTTAGAACATGCGGATGACCGTCGCGTTCGCCAGTTTGTCCGTGGTGAAGCGGGCGAGCGACTGAATGAGTTAATTTCGACAATGACGTCGAACTAAAGGATAAAGATCATGGATGAGAATCGGCTTCGCTTTGGCGTCGGAGTGATGGTGGTCGCTGCGGTTGCTGTCTCCATCATTCTGACATTTCTGTTTGGTGCATTTCCAGCATTGCTCTCCAACAATGTGCAATTGACGGCGATGTTTGACGCCGCGCCAGGGGTGAGCGCGAACACGCGTGTCCTGCGGGACGGCGTCAAGATCGGGCGCGTTAGCGACATCCAACTGCTGCCCGATGGGGGCGTCCAACTGACAATGGAAATCGAAGCCAAGTACGCGCCAACGCCGGCTTACGTGCCTCGTATTTCCACCGGCTCGTTCGTGACCGGGGACGCGAATTTGGAATTTGTCAGACGCACCGAAGGCGAACTGCTGGAACTGCTTGACGGACAGGCGGGCGCTCCCCCCAACAAGCAGCTAGAGCCAGAAGAGCGCAAACTGACGTCGGTGCGGGCTAGCGACGGAGACTTCATTGGCCAGGGTAAACTTGCCGGCGATCCGTTCGCAGTGCTCGTGGGCATGGAAGATCAGGTGCGTCAAACCTTGGCAACGATGCAAGTCGCCGGTGACTCGGTCGCCCAAGCGAGTAACAACGTCAGCCGTTTGGCTGACAATGTGGGACAAGCGATTGGCGACGGCGGAACGCAGGTCAAAGATCTGACCCAACAGACCGAATTGGCCGCTCGGGAGCTGCAAGCCACGCTGGCCGATATCCGGGTTATCGTCGGCGACCGGGCGGTTCAAGAGGCGCTCAAGCAATCGGTGCTCCGTCTGCCACTGTTGGAAGACAAGGCCGATGCGACACTGGAAGAGTTCCAGCAGGTGGCGACCAATCTGGCGGGGGTCGGCGAGGCGGCGGAGGACTTGTTTCGTGAAGCGGAAAAAACGGCGGAGAACCTAGACCAGATTACACGGCCCTTTGCCAATCGCAGCGAAGCATTGGCCGAAAGCTTTGCCTCCAACCTAACCAACCTGGATTACACGTTACGCGAAGTCGGCGTGTTTAGCCGGCGTTTGAATGAAGGCGACGGGACGCTGCGGCGCATCATCGAGGACGACGAACTGTACTGGCAAATCAAACGTGTTGTCGACAATGTGGAAGGGGCGACAACGCGGATTCGCCCGATCCTCGATGACGTGCGCGTGATCAGCGACAAGTTGGCTCGCGATCCTCGGCAACTGGGGCTGAAAGGGGCCCTCGACAAACGGCCCAGCGGAATGGGTTTAAAATAGCGGGCGGCTAAGGATTCACAATGGCTTGAATGCCACCCGGCGGCAAACCGGTGGGCGGAGGGGCCGGGGCAGGGGGCGGAATCGGAATGGTCGCCGGCGGAACATCGAGCGGTTCGATGGGAGTGGCGACCGAGCCGGTGACGATCCCGGAGCGGGCTTGGCCCCGCAATTGATCGGCTCGTGAAACGACCTGCTCCATTGGTTGGACTTGTTTCGGCACCAACTCGACATCGATGACCCGTTCGTCGCGGATCTCCCAAGGCCACAGCGATTCGGAAATAAACTCGATGACGGGATATTCGTACCAGGGAGGATCCAACGTCCGCAGAATCGTTTCGGTGCGGTAACCATCTTTCTCGATCCGCAGTTCTCGGGTGCCGTAGTAGACAAACGAGCTGGCCGCCGGCGAGGTACCGATGTTTTGATTATCGACCGAGACCACAGCGCCCGGCGGATTGGTTCGAACCGTCAACCGGCGTCGGACACACCCCGTCAGCGAAAGCATCGCCAGCACGCCCATCAGCAGTGTGACGTCGGCAAACTTGGGCGATTTGATGGAAATTTTGCCATGGCCACAACTCAAGTCGCCACAAGCTCTCCGAGCAGGTGATTGCGGAATGACGATCATGCGGCCCTGTTCGACCATTTTGCGGACCTATTTCGAAAGTAGACCGAATCGAATTCTTCAGCGATGTGCTCAACCTCGCGTCCAGCCACTTTTGCGACAGACACCAAACCGTCCCTCCGGCACGGTTCCGCGAGGGTAGCAAAGCGGCCCCGACCTCGCCTAGAGCGAATTGGCCGGTTCGCCGAACGCCAATCGGGCACCTCGCCGAGAGCGAATTCGACGGCTCGACCAAAGTCCACGGAGGCCGCTAACGCCTCCATAATGAAGGTTGCGAATCGCCCCTCCGACATACAATTCCATGGTCGTAGACGTTACACTAGACAGTGACTCCTCCACGGAAGCTCGTCTGCCTGTCAACGGAATGCGACTGTGAAACGGTTGAAACATCGAAACCTCTAGCAGCCCCACGTTACGCATGTCCGACCCTGAGAACTGGAACGCCTCGATCGTTCACGCGATACAGTCCGATGTGGGCATGCGTCGGGCGAACAATCAAGATTCGGCAACTTCGGTGACGGCCGATTCCGAATCTCGTTTCAACAAACGGGGGCACCTGTTTATCGTGGCCGATGGCATGGGGGCTCATGCAGCGGGGGAGCTCGCCAGTCAAATGGCTGTGGAGAAAATCCCTCAACATTACCTCCATAACTCGTCCATATCGACTGTCGACGCGTTGCGAAAGGCGATCAGCGAAGCCAACCGAGAAGTCTACCTCAAGGGGCAAAGCAATCCTGAATTCCACAACATGGGCACCACCGTCAGCACGTTGGCGTTGGTACCCGATGGGGTCGTGGTCGGGCATGTGGGTGATAGTCGCGTTTATCGGCTGCGCCGAGAGGTGTTTGAACAGCTGACCTTTGACCACAGCTTGGTCTGGGAAATGGAGGCCAACGGGCACGTCCAACCGAACAGCGAATTGAGCCGTGCGATTCCCAAAAATGTCATCACGCGATCGTTGGGACCGAGCGCCGAAGTGGCGATCGACATGGAAGGGCCCTGGCCGGCACTTCGGGGCGACCGCTATTTACTGTGCAGCGATGGCTTGACCGGTCAAGTTACCGATGAAGAAATCGGTATGTTGCTCGGTTGCTTACCACCGCACAAGGCAACCCAAGTTCTAATTGACTTGGCAAACCTCCGGGGCGGCCCGGACAACATCACGATCATCACGCTCCAGCTGGATGCCGATTTCAACCGTAGTGGTGCTCCGATTCATCGGCAACGCGTCACGGTTCCGGCACCGCCGTTTTTATGGGTCACGATCGCCGCGAGCCTGCTAGCGGCAGTCTTGCTAGCCGTCTCGGGCTTATGGTTAGCGATGGCCGGCGCTCTGGCGATCAGTGCCACCGCGGCAGCGTACACCGCCTGGTATTGCATGGCCTCGGGAAATCGCTCCGCGGGCAGCCCCTTGCTCCAAGGCCCCAAGGGGCGCGGCCCTTACCGCCGTTATTCCGCCAAGCCATCCCAAGATTTCGTCGATCGCCTGAGCGGCACAGTCAAAGCCCTTCGTGATGCAGCGGCCGAAAAAAATTGGCAAATCGACTGGGTGGAAATCGATCGCTGCCAGCAGCAGGCGGAGCAAGCGTGCCAAGCCAACCAGCTCGACCGGGCGATCCTGCTTCAGTCCGAAGCCATTATCGGAACCATGCAGCAGTTGCGTTATCAGCGTGCCGGGGATGAGGCCGCTGTCGACCTATAGACAGGCTCCCCGCACGGAACCGCAAGCAGGGCTGCGGCTGCTGTCGGATCGGCGTTTTTTTTGCACCGCCGAGTCGATCAAACGATCTTGACCTAGCAGCCACGCTTCGCGGATGATCTGCATCCCGCGTTTATTTTTTTAAGGGAAAAGGAATTCCCATGCAGCACGATGACCCTGTCTTAGTGACCGGTGCCAGCGGAATGGTTGGCAGCCGCTTAGCGCTTCGCTTACGCGAAACCGGCTACACGAACGTCCTGACACCGGGACGAGCGGATCTCGACTTATGTGATCCCACCAGCGTCGACCGCTGGTTTGCCGAATTTCGTCCCCGCTACGCCTATCTGCTCGCGGCCAAGGTAGGCGGGATTGCTGCCAACGTCAGCGACCCCGTGGGCTTTTTGGACCTGAACCTCCGGATCGCCGTCAATCCGCTAAGCGCTTGCCAACGTTTTGGAGTGGAGAAACTGCTGCTGCTGGGCAGCACCTGCATTTATCCCAGAGCTTGCCCGCAACCGATGCGGGAAGAGTCGCTGCTGACCGGCCCGCTGGAACCGACCAATGAAGGTTACGCACTGGCAAAAATTGCCGCCCTTCGTCTGGCCCAGGCCTATCAACAACAATTTGGACTCCGCTGTGTCCTCCCGATGCCCTGCAACATTTACGGCACCGGTGACCACTTTGACCTGCAGCGCAGCCATGTCCTGAGTGCCTTGGTCAAGCGATTTTGTGACGCGCACGATGCTCGCGCCACATCGATCACGCTGTGGGGCACTGGCTCCGCCCGGCGGGAATTCATTCATGTCGACGACGTCGTCGCCGGGTTGCAGTTCCTGTTTGAGCATGATGATTCGGGCCAGATCATCAACCTGGGAACCGGCGTCGATCTTTCCATTGCCCAACTCGCACAGCAAGTTGCCGAAGCGGTCGGCTTTACCGGCCAGATTGAATGGGACACTTCGCGTCCCGATGGAATGCCGCGCAAGTGCACCGACATTTCCCGCTTACAAGCCCTCGGATTTCAACCTCAAATCGACCTCGCTGAAGGCATTCGACGTACCGTCGCCGAATATCGCAGCCAACAAGTTCCCGCTTAACGAGCCCCACTGATGAAACCACAATCTCGCCAAGAACTGCAGCGTTGGCTGGGCGATACATTGCAAGACTCGAACCGCGACAATCCCCGCTATTGGTTTCCCTTGACCATGCCGACCTATGGCATTGACGAGATCACCGAGGCGATCGAATGCATGGTCGATTACCAGACTTCGATGGGTCAGCGCACACGCACCTTTGAAAAGCAATTTGCGGAGTACGTTGGTGCCGCCGATGCGGTGATGGTCAATAGCGGCTCTTCCGCCGATCTGCTGCTGGCGTACCAACTGGTCAATCCGATGCAGCCCCGCTTACAGCCCGGCGATGAAGTCTTGGTACCGGTCGTCACCTGGCCGACGCAAGTTTGGTCGGTCGCCATGGCGGGTCTAAAGGTCCAATTAGTCGATGTCGATCCGGTGACTTTGAATGTCGATCTGGATGACTTAAGGAAACGCATTACGCCTCGCACCAAGTGCTTGTTTGCCGTCCACTTGATGGGTAACCCTTGTGCCATGGATGCGTTGAGTGCGATCTGCGACGAGTACGGGCTGCTGTTGATCGAAGACTGCTGCGAAGCGTTAGGCGCCAAGCACGGCGATCAACACGTCGGCACCTTTGGGCTGGGCGGCAGCTACAGTTTTTTCTTTTCGCACCACATGACGACGATGGAAGGCGGCATGGTGACCTGTCGCGACGAAGCACAAGCGGACGAATTGCGCGTCCTGCGGGCTCATGGCTGGAGTCGCGGCCTGCAGAATCAAGTCGCCGATGCGAGCCCACAAATCGACTCACGCTATCTGTTCGTCAACTGGGGTTTTAACCTCCGACCGACCGAATTGCAGGCCGCCTTTGGGATCCACCAGCTTGCGAAGCTGGATGCCATGAACGCGCGGCGGGCGACGCTGGCAGCGAGGTTTGAATCTTTTGTTGATCAGCACCCGCATTTGGCGACGCCGCTGGTTCCTGCCTCAGGAACAGCCAGTCCGTTTGCGTTACCCGTCATGCTGTCAGGACCGCTCCATGACCGACGTGCCGATCTGACGACGCGACTGGAAGAGCAGGGGATTGAAACGCGACCGATCGTGGCTGGTAATCTGGCTCGTCAGCCCGCCGCCAAAATCCTTGGCGAGATCGATCCCGCTGCCTACCGAGGCGCGGACCAGATTCACGCACGCGGCTTTTATCTCGGTTTGAACCCTGCCTTTGATGACGTCTTGTTTCAGCGGATGCTCGACACGTTAGACGAATGTGTCGCCGCATCTTTGGGTACGACGCGCGTCCGCACGGCTGCCTAAGGTTTGCCCACACGCGCTGACTAGCCACATTTAACCGCCATCGCCCCATTGGATCCCCGAGCGTCCTTTCCATGCCACGTGTGCTCATTACGACTCCCTTTCCGGCTTGGCCGCTGCTGCGGCAAACTCCCGGCCATGCCGGGCGCTGGGAGGACTTTGAGTTTGTGGTCAACGAGCCGGTCGAAACTTGCGACGCTTGGGTCGTGTTTGAAGAGGTTCCTGAAACGCTGAGGACCCGCTGTCCGCGAGAAAACACTGTGTTTGTGAGCGCCGAACCGCCGGCGATACGTCGCTATCGACGCGGTTTCCTGGACCAATTTCGGTGGGTTTTGACCTGTCACGAAATCGATCACCGCGGCCACATTCCATGGCACCAAGGCCATCCCTGGCATGCCGGTGTCGACCGCGAAGCGAACAATCGATCGACTTGGGATTACGACTCCATCTCCAGCCACGACGCGGCTCACAAGCCGCACCTTCTCAGCACGGTGATCTCGACCAAATCGATCACTCCCGCACATCGCCAACGTCAAGCCTTCGTCGCCTTATTGAAAGCGGAATTGGGCGATGCGTTTCATGTTTATGGACGCGGCTATCTGCCGATCGCCGACAAATGGGACGCGGTGGCTCCTTACCGCTTTCACTTGGCGTTGGAAAATGAATGTCGAAAAAACTACGTCACCGAGAAAGTCTCCGATGCCTTTCTCGGCAGCGCCTACGCGTTCTATTTCGGAGCGACAAATGCAACCGATTTTTTTCCGGCAAACAGTTTCTCCGCAATCGATGTCTTTGAACCGGAGACCGCCATCGCCACGATTAAACAGGCCATTGCGGAGGACTTTGACCGCACCCATCGCGACGCTGTCCGCGAAGCCCGTCGGCGGGTGCTCGATGAACATAACTTCTTTCCCTTAGTCGTCCGCTTACTGCGCGAGCGGATGTCCGGCGCGCCGCCGCAACCGGTCGAGCTATTGCCGCGTCGGCAACGCGTCCAACTTGCACTGCGTCGTCTCGGTCGGCGAATAGCCGCCTAACTCCTTTCCCACAAAGCCACCACGATGTCTCGACTCAAGCTTGTCCCCCGAATCACGCGCAGCCTTCTGAAACGTACCGATCGGGTCATGTCAGCGGTAGGACTGCCGGGTCGTTTGCCAGTCTGTGCCGAGTTCGATCGCAGCTACCGCGGCTGGAACGCCGCCGATGGAGATCGCACGCTGCGTCTGGATTATCCGCTTGATCGCGCGGACATCGTGTTTGACGTCGGCGGCTATCAGGGCGACTGGGCAAATGAGATCCACCAACGGTACGGCTGCCGGCTCCATGTTTTCGAACCGCTGCCACAATACTACGATCAGATCACCGCCCGCTTTCAAGACGAACCCAGTATTGAGGTCCACCGCTTTGGATTGGCCGGTCAGCAGCAACCGATTCAGCTGGGCGTCTTAGACGATGCCACCTCGCAGTTCAAAGCGGCCAGCGAGACGGTGGCTTGCGAGTTGCGTGCGATTTCGGAGTTCATGGCCGAGCGAGAGATCGACCGAGTGGCCTTGTTGAAACTGAATATTGAAGGGGGCGAATACGAGTTGCTGGAGCATCTATTGGAGAGCGGTGCAATCCACCGGTTTGATAACATCCAGGTCCAATTTCATTGGTTTGTTCCGGGTGCTCATCAGCGAATGGAACGCATTCATCGCCAGTTGCAGGCCTCGCACCGTACCACGTACCAGTACCGTTTCGTATGGGAAAATTGGTGCAACAAAGCGGCTTAAGTGGCGTACTGAAGTCGAGGATCGTCTAAGCCTAAACGCTTCATCTTCTTGTACAGGGTGGTGCGATTGATTTCGAGTGCATCGGCGGTGGCCGCGCGATTCCATTGAAACATCCGCAGCGCATCGAGAATGATTTGACGCTCGGGCTCTTCCAACGCTTCACGCAGACTGGTGACGTGGCTGTCGGACACGTGCTGAGCGGCCGCCACGGCTGGCATGGAAAAATGCGACCGCATGGGCTGGTGCCCCGACTCGTTTTTCAACAAGTCGGCTGGCAAGTCTTCGACCGTTAAGATGCTGTTGCGAGACAGCACAATGGCCCGCTCGACCACATTTTCCAGTTCGCGAACATTCCCCGGCCAAGCGTAGCGTTGCAGCACCTGCATTGCCTGAGCGTCAAAGCCCTCGACGTTTCGATGGAGCGATTCAGTGGAACGCTGAAGGAAATGTTGCACCAACAGCGGAATGTCGCCCACGCGTTGACGCAACGCTGGCAGTTCGATGTTGACGACGTTCACTCGGTAGTACAAGTCTTGCCGAAAGGTGCCTCGCTCGACACAGGCCGTGAGGTCTTCATTGGTTGCCAAAATAACGCGCACATCCACCGACTCGGTTTTTGTGCCACCGAGCGGTTCGAATTGAAATTCCTGCAAGACGCGTAGCAACTTAACTTGCATGGCGGGACTGGCGGTACCGATTTCGTCGAGAAACAAAGTGCCACCGTCGGCCAGCTTGAATTTGCCGACTCTGTCGGTCGAAGCGCCCGTAAAGGCCCCCGCAACGTGTCCGAACAGCTCGCTTTCCAAAAGGTTGTCGGGCAAGGCACCGCAGGCAACTTCGATAAACGGCCCCGATCGGCGATGACTACGCCGGTGAATGGCTCGGGCGATCATCGATTTCCCGGTCCCATTTTCCCCCGTCACCAAGACCGAAGCCCGGGCATCGGCCACGCTATCGACCACATCAAATAATTTGAGCATGCGGTAATCTTGACTGAGGATATCCTCCATCCCAAACCGCTGATCCAACTGCTGCTTGAGGCATTCATTTTCGGCCTGAATGTCTTGCTGCGACTGCGCCCGGTCGATCGCCAGCGTCAACTCTTCATCGATGAGGGGCTTTGTTAGCAAATCAAAAGCCCCCGCGCGGACCGCATCGATCGCCGTATCAGGGGTGGCATAGCCGGTCACGACCAAGATCTGACAGCGGGGCATTTTCCGCTTGGTAAAGCCAATCAGATCGAAGCCATCCCCATCGTCCAGCCGCAGATCGGTGATCAGCAGGTCATAGTCCTGTTGCTCCAGCGCAGCCCGTGCCGCGGCGAGGGAGCTAGCTGTCTGGACCGAAAACCCTTGTTCGGCCAGCCAAAGAGCCATCGACTCTGCCAAGTAACGGTCGTCGTCGACCAACAGAATTGTTGTGGAATCCCGCATCGTGCTGCCAACCAGTGGGGAACGGAAAAATCGTAAGTGCGTTGCAGGGAGAAAAAATTAACCCTAGGGGGTTTTAGGTTGCGGTTTGCCGCTCGTCAAAACGCGTAGTGGTACTAGTTCGCCGATTCCCCCCTGCGGGATAGGCCTGACAGGTTCATTCACCCCAAATCAACTCCCCCGGTTGAGAAGCAGATCCGAACCGAAGAGCAAGGCTTTTCGGGAGCCAGTGAGTACAAATGAATTGGAAATTGTTAATCGTGGATGATCACGAAGTAGTTCGCGTCGGCTTATCGGCATTGCTCGATGCGGCAGACATCACGGTCGTCGGGACCGCGGGCGATGCAGAAGAGGCGCTCGAGAAAGCGACCTCGTTGCAGCCGGACCTAGTGCTGATGGACATCCGTATGGCCGGCACGGACGGCCTGCTCGCAATGAGTGCGATCCGAGAGAAAATGCCCGAAACGCGATTCGTGATGCTGAGCACGTACGATAATCCCACCTACGTCGCTCGTGCGGTGGCACTCGGTGCCGGCGATTACGTGCTGAAAGGAAGCTCTCGGGAGGAGATCCTGGCTTCGCTTCGCCTAGTCGCGGCCAAACAAGAAGCCCCACCTCATAGCTTGTTGCAACAAATTCGCCAGACGATGCGTCAAACGAAAATCTGCGAAGCGGGACAAGCGCTACCAGTTACCGCCAGGGAATTGCAAGTGTTGCGACACGTGGCGCTGGGACTTAGCAATAAAGAGATTGCCAAATCGCTGTGCATTAGCGTGGAAACGGTCAAAGAACACGTTCAGAATATTCTGCGGAAACTGAACGCCGCAGACCGGACCGACGCAGCGGTCCGAGCTGTTAAGATTGGCGTTGTTTAAGCGCTGTCCAGGCACCCGTTGGCGTCCAGGGCCCGTTGGACCCCAGGGCCCGTTGGATCCCAGGGCCCG